>JACXTT010002507.1_pt1 | contig 29056 bp, 27 predicted proteins | sample 9270951 | NCBI WGS metagenome assembly JACXTT01 (sample SAMN15532306, study PRJNA645909) | rock metagenome | isolation source: weathered quartz diorite | place: Puerto Rico | collected 2017-06-21 | reverse complement strand
GGGCGTGCCGGCGACCAGCGGGGCACCAACCTGCAAGGCGATCTTGCGCGCTTCCACCTTGTCGCCCAACCGGGCAATCGTGGCGGGAGACGGGCCAATCCAGACCAGGCCGGCATCGATCACTGCCTTGGCAAAGGCTTCACTTTCCGACAGGAAGCCATAGCCTGGATGCACGGCATCTGCCCCGCTGCGTCGGGCGATTTCGAGCAGCTTGGGAATGTTCAGGTAGGTGTCGGCCGGACGGTCGCCGTCCAGGCCGTAGGCCTCGTCGGCCAGTCGCGCGTGCAGCGCGTCGATATCAGCATTGGCATACACGGCCACCGACCCGACTCCGTAGTCGGCGCAGGCGCGGATGATGCGGACGGCAATCTCGCCACGGTTGGCAATCAGGACTTTCTTCATGGCAAATCTCGGTTGGGGCTTGTGCGCTCAGGCGGCAGGCGGTCGCTGCGCCGACGGTTGCAGTTCTGACGGTTGAAGTTCTTCGAAGGCGCCGACCGGGTTGAAACGCAGCCAGGCGCCAACCGGAATCTGTCCGGCGCGGTCCAGGTGGTAAGGCGCCACGGCCCCGATCACGGGGTAGCCGCCGGTCAGCGGGTGGTCGGCCAGGAACAGCACGGGTTGGCCGCTTGGGGGCACCTGCAACGCACCCAGGGCGGTGCCCTCGCTGGGTAGCTCGCCGGTGATGGCGCGCTCCAGCGGCACCTCGCCGGCCAGGCGCAGGCCCACGCGGTTGGACTGTGGGGTGACTTGCCAGCGTTGCGCGGCAAGGCGCGCCACGGACTCGGCATTGAACCAGTCGGTGCGGGGACCGAGCACCACGTCCAGCACGACGTCCTGCTCCACCGTGGGCAGGTCGGCGGCAGGCAACCCGGGGGTGCCCACCACGGCGCCGGCCGGTGCGGGCAGCAGGTCCAGCACATCGCCCACGGCCAGCGGCGCGGGGCCGACCTTGGCCAGGGTGTCAGTCGCACAACTGCCCAGGACCGGCGCGACGGCAAACCCGCCGCGTGCAGCCACATAGCTGCGGGCGCCGGCAAGAGGCTGACCGATGCCTAGCGTGTCGCCATCGGCCAGCGCCACGGCCTGGTGGTTCGGGACGTTCCATTGGCGGCCATCGGCAGTGCGCACCGTCAGCGCCGCATCGGCGCCGGTGACAGCCAGCACGGTCTCGCCCACGCTCTGCAGTTGCAGGCCGCCGCCCACGGTCTCGAGCGCCGCGCCGTCGCTGCGGTTGCCGACCAGGCGATTGGCCATCTTGAGGGCGGCCTGGTCCATCGCACCCGAGGCCGAGACGCCCTGCCCAGCCTGGCCGTGCCGGCCCAGGTCCTGGAACACGGTCTGCAGCCCGGTGGCCTTCACCTTCAGCGCCGCGGCAGCAGGCGCCTTGTCCGTCGGCAACGGCTGGCGCGCCGGAGCGCCGGCGGCGATGGCGCTGCCCGTATCGAGCACGCCATCGAGCGTGGCGATGTCGATGAACCGCACGCGATAGCCGGGCTGCAGCAGCGCGGGCTGTTCGCGATTCAGGTCCCACATGGCCACGGGGGTGACGCCGATGATCTGCCAGCCGCCCGGGCTGGCCTGCGGGTACACGCCGCTGAAGGTGCCCGCCAGGCCCACGGCGCCGGCGGGAATGCGCGTGCGCGGCGTACTGCGGCGCGGCACGTCGAAGCTGGGATGGCCGCCGCTGAGATAGGCAAAGCCTGGCGCAAAGCCGGTAAAGGCAACGGTGTATTCGCTGCCGGTGTGGCGGCGCACCACTTCCGCGGGCGTGATGCCAAGCAGTTGGGCCACCTCGGTCAGGTCCTCGCCGTCATAGCGCACCGGAATCTCGACCAGGATATTGCTGCGCTCGACGCGCTGCGACAGGTCGCGCGCGGCAATGGCGCGTACCAGCGCGGCGGCGCTGGTGGCCAATGGGCGGAAGTGAACGAGGATGGTGCGCGCGGCGGGCACCAGCTCCGCCACGCCGTGCAGGGGATCGCGCTGCAGCGAGGCAAGCAAGGCCAGGGTCTGGTCCAGGTCGGCCAGTTCCACCAGCAGTGCATTCGAAGTGACGGGCAGAAAACGCAAAACGAGCTCCGCAATGACCCGGAGGTCCTAAACGTGATACGTGCTGTCTGGCACGTCGGTAATGAACATGTGGCCCGGCGCATGCGTCACGGCGAACGGCACGCCTGACGCCATCACGGCCGCCTGGGGCGTGACGCCGCAAGCCCAGAACACCGGGATCTCGCCTGGCTCGATACGCACGGCGTCACCAAAGTCAGGCCTGGCGAGGTCGGCAATGCCCAGCGCGGCCGGATCACCGACATGGACGGGCGAGCCGTGCACCGACGGGAAGCGTCCGCTGATGGAAACCGCATCGGCAACCCGATGCGCAGGGATGGGCCGCATGGACACGACCATCTCGCCATGCAGGCGGCCAGCCGGGCGACACTGGCGGTTGGTGCGGTACATCGGCACGTTGGAACCGTCGGCAATATGCCGCACCTCGATGCCTGCCTCTTGCAACGGCGTCTCGAAGGTGAAGCTGCAGCCGATCAGGAAGGTGACCAGATCCGGGTGCTCAGTCCACAGGGGCGTGGCATCCGCCACCTCCTCCGCCATCTTGCCGTCGCGCCACACGCGATACAGCGGGATGTCGGTGCGGATATCCGCCCCTTCCGCCAGCACGGTCTGCTGTGCACCCGCTTCGATCACGTCGAGCACGGGACAGGCCTTGGGGTTGCGTTGCGCGTACAGCAGGAAGTCCCAGGCCCAGTCGCGCGGCAACGCGATCATGTTGGCTTGGGTCATCCCCGGTGCAATGCCGGCGGTAGGCTGTACGGTGCCGGCACGGTAGCTTGCGCGCGCTTCGCGCGCGGCGTTCACGGCGGCGATGCGGGCGCGTTCCAGTGCGGAATCTTGCATGAGTGTTGCTCCAGTGTCTTGGATCAGGCGAACGCGCGAATCTTTACGCCGTCGCGCTCCAGGAGGTGGATTTGCATAGTGTCAGGTCTGCAGTGCTCGGAGGTCTGGCCGTGTTGGCGGGTGATCAATGCGCAGCCTCGGCTTCGGCTGCGGCGAGCAGTTCGCGCCCTTGCGTTTCCGGCAACAGCAGGCAGGCGATGACGACCAGCCCATAGGCGCCGGCGGCGAGATAGCCGATGGCAACACCCAGCGACATCGATGCGCTCATATGTCCGATCATGGCCGGGAATACGGAACCGACCGCACGGCCAAAGTTGTAGCAGAAGCCCTGGCCGGAGCCGCGAATATGGCTCGGATACAGCTCCGTCAGGTACGCTCCCATCCCCGAGAAGATGCCGGACAGGAAGAATCCCAGCGGGAAACCCAGCACCAGCATGGCAGCGTCGGTGATCGGCAACTGCGTATAGCAGATCACGAGGAAGGCCGCGCTCACCGCAAACAGCATGAAGCAACGCCGGCGCCCCAGGCGGTCGGATAGCCAGGCGCTGGTCAGGTAGCCGGCGAAGGACCCGGCGATCAGCACCATCAGGTAGCCGCTGGTGTTGAGCACGGAGAGATTGCGCTCCATCTTGAGGTAGGTGGGCAACCAGGTCGTCACCGAGTAGTAGGCACCTTGCATGCCGGTCGCCAGCAGGCTTGCCAGCACCGTCACGCGCAGCACGCCGGGCTTGAAGATCAGCATGAAGTTATTGCTTTGCCCGGTGCGGGCCAGCTTGGCCCTGGTTTCCTGGTACACCTCGGGCTCGGAGATATTGCGGCGGATATACAGGATAAAGATCGCCGGCAGCACGCCGGCCCAGAACAGCACGCGCCATGCGTATTGCTGCTCGAACATGGCATAGACCGCCCAGAATGCAATCGCCGACAGGCCCCAGCCGATGGCCCAGCTGCTTTGCACCAGTCCGACCGCCTTGCCGCGGTGGCGGGCCCGGATCATCTCGGCGATCAGCAAGGAACCGACCGACCATTCACCGCCAAAGCCCAGGCCTTGCAGCATGCGGGTCAGGAACAGTTGCTCGGGGGACTGGGTGAAGCCGCTCAGAAACGTAAAGATACTGAACCAGAGCACGGTCAGCTGCAGGATCCGCACGCGACCATATTTGTCGGCCAGGATGCCGGCCAGCCAGCCGCCGATGGCCGAGCTGATGAGCGCGCCCGTCGCGATGTAGCCCGCCTCGGCCTTGGTCATGCCCCACACCAGGATGAAGGTGGGGATCATGAAGGTGTAGATCATGTAGTCGAAGGCATCGACCCCATAGCCGACGAAGGCGGCAAAGAGCGTCTTGCGCTCCGCCTGGTTTGTTTCTTTAAGCCACATGGTTGCGCTCACTATGGATAAGGACAAAGCGTGGACAAGGCTCGTCGCGCTGTCTTCACGACGAAGTTCCGGTAGCGAGCAAGACCGCTATTCAGCGGCCCTGCACCCCGACCACTGTTTAGCAAAACACATGCCATGTTCATTTATATGCACGTATGACTCAACCACCATGATTTATTGTTGAACAATATGGCTTGTTGTTCGATCGTGGTATACACCTAAGTCACGTTTGCAGGGCATCCTTCGCACCAATCTTGTGCCTATTGTTCAACAAAGTGAGATAACATCCCGCACGGGGCATGCCGGAACCTGTCGCCCCGACGCAAGCCAACATGACATCCAGTACTGACGTAAGAAATCTGGCCGAGCGGGTCACGGAGCAAATTCGCCAGCGCATCGTGCATGGCGAATTCGCGCCCGGGCAGCGCTTGTCGGAAGCCGCGCTTAGCGAGAGCCTGCAGATCTCGCGCAATACCTTGCGCGAGACCTTTCGCGTGCTGACCAAGGAAGGCCTGCTCAAGCACGAACCCAACCGCGGGGTATCCGTGGCGATTCCCAGCATCGCGGCCATCATCGACATCTACCGCGTGCGCCGCATGATCGAGTGCCAGGCCATCGCCCAGGCCTACCCCAGCCATCCGGCCAGGAAGCACCTGCGCGAAGCGGTGGAAACGGGACTGCGCTGCCGCGACCGCGGCGACTGGCAAGGCGCGGGCACCGCCAATATGGAGTTCCATATGGCCATCGTGGAACTGGCCGACAGCGAGCGGCTGAACGTGATGTTCTCCCACCTGCTCGCCGAGCTGCGCCTGGCTTTCGGCATGCTGCAGGACCCGGAATTCCTGCATGGCCCATATGTCGAGATGAACCAGCACATCCTGCAGTTGTTCGAATCGGGCAAGCTCGCAGAGTGTGCCGCAGCCCTCAACGATTACCTGGCGCAGTCCGAGCGCATCGTGCTGTCGGTTTGCGCCCGGCACCCGATTTTCAAAGGGCGTTGAACGCCGGCGCAGGGCGTATCCATGCGTAGCTGCTGCGCGCCGGGCCCCGATGGCCACTGCCTGCTCAAGATGCGGTGTCCTCACTTCACGGCAAGCGTAAACGGCAGCAGCAGCGCATTCACAAGCAGCAAGCCATAGACCACCACCACCGCCGCCGGGATGGCGAAACGCGTCCGATCCTGGGCGCGCGCGGCACGGCGCGTCCACAGGAAACCCGCGCCCATCACGGCAAGTCCGGAAAGCAGGCTCTCCACGGCAAGGGCTGCCGGATAGGGCTTGGCTGGGCTGCTGTTCTTGTTCTCGGCAACGGGAGGCGCTGGGGTTCCTTGCCAGACAGGCAGCGCTTCGACAGCGGGAGCCGTCGGCCGTGTTGGTTCGACGGGTTCCGGTCCGGCCGACATGGCAAGCGGCACTGCCGGCGGCGGCGCTTCTTGCATGCGCTGCGGCGGCGCAGGGATCTGCGTTGAGGTCTGTGGGGCCTGTGGGGCCTGTGCGGAAGCCGCCGCAGGCGGCGGCGCCGCCTCCTGGCTGGCCGGGATCGACCTGGGCGGTGCAGCCTGATTCGCGGAGTCGGAACGGCCCGGTGCGACTCGCATCGAATCCCGCTCCCGCCAGAATTTGGCAAACATGCTTTCCAGGCAGCGTACCGAGTCGCAGGCATCGCGCCGGCTGCGCCACGCCGCGATGTCCGAGTCCAGGATCCTGCCCTTGCGCAGCATCCTCTGCTGCTCGGCGTAGATGCGCTCGTAGCGCTCTGACAGCCTGGACGAATCGCAGATCAGATGCCGCGGGCGCGCCCGCGGACCGGCCTCAAGATTGCATCTCACCCCGGAGCCATCCGGGTTGTTGCAGCGCACGGGGGATTCGCGCGCAGTTGGCTTGCAGACGATGTCAGAGGCCCACGCGCCGCTTGCGGCGAAAAGGCCCGCTGCTACACCCACGGAGACAATCGTGGCCAGGCGCCCTGTGATCCTCTTCATCATGATGCCCCATCGAAGCGGCCCAAGGCTTTCAAGCTAGTCGATAGTTGCCGGGTATTCCAGGCACCCAATGCGGGGCGCGCGCGGTAGGCCACCTTGCTCCCCACCGACAGGTCCGGATGCGTCGCACGATGAACAATGCCTTGCGAAGCCGCAGCAACATCTCACACCGCCAAATTTCATGGCATGCTCGATACCCTCCGATACAGCGTCGCCTTCGATCATTTCCCGAGCGGAATCCCGCACTTCAAAGAGAAAGAGACTCTCATGGACACTTCCAGGCCCTCCAGCCACCGCCGCAACCTTCTTTCGATCCTGGGCATTTCCACGCCCATCATCCAGGCGCCCATGGCCGGTGTCAGCACAGCGGCCATGGCTGCCGCCGTGTCAGAGGCCGGCGGGCTGGGCTCGCTTGGCGTCGGGGCAATGGACGCGCAAGCCGCGCGCAAGGCAATCCACGAGACAAGAGCGCTGACCGGCAAGCCATTCAACATCAACCTGTTCTGCCACGCCCCGGCCAAAGCCGATGCGGCGCGCGACCAGGCCTGGCTCAGCTACCTTGCCGCGCAATTTGCCGAGCACGGCGGGACAGCACCCGCCAGCTTGCGCGAAATCTACAAGAGTTTCGTGGCCGACGACGCCATGTTCCAGATGCTGCTGGAAGAAAGGCCAGCGGTTGTGAGCTTCCATTTTGGCCTTCCGTCCCAGCAGAAAATTGACGCGCTGCGCGCGGCCGGCATTGTGCTGCTGGCCAGTGCGACGTCCCTGCAGGAGGCCCGCCAGATAGAGGCCGCCGGCGTGGACGCCATCGTCGCGCAAGGCATCGAAGCTGGCGGACACCGCGGCACCTTCGACACCGATGACTACGACGAAGGCCTCGGCACGCTGGCTCTGGTGCGTCTTCTGGTCCAGGGCACGAAACTTCCGGTGATTGCCTCGGGCGGCATCATGGACGGGGCAGGCATTGCCGCGGTGCTGGCTCTCGGGGCGGAAGCCGCCCAGCTTGGCACGGCATTCGTCGCCTGCCCGGAGTCATCTGCCGATGCCGCCTATCGGGCGGCGCTGACCGCACCCCAACCGCGCGCGACTACACTCACCCGCGCCATATCGGGCCGCGCTGCCAGGGGCTTCACCAACCGGCTCACGGCACTCGGCATCGCCGCCGACGCACCTCCGGTGCCGGACTACCCGATCGCCTATGACGCGGGAAAGGCGCTCCACGCCGCAGCCAAGGCCGCGGGGAGCGCTGAGTACGCAGCGCAGTGGGCCGGGCAGGCAGCGCCGTTGGCCAGGTCCCTGCCGGCCGCGGAGCTGGTTGCGCAACTCAGGTCGGAGCTCAGGGAAACGGTCCTGCGAATGGCTACGTTTGCGGACCCGCAGGACGCAGCCTGAGCGTATCTATAACAATTATTTGAATGTACTGACTCTCGGCTCTACGATGGCGCAATCCAACGTCTCCACTCCCACGAGGCCCCCCATGCACATCGCCATCCTGACCTTCGAAGGGTTCAACGAACTCGACTCGCTGATCGCTCTCGCCATCCTCAACCGGGTCAGACGGCCCGGCTGGCGGGTTTCGATCGCCAGTCCGGCGGCCAAGGTGCGTTCGCTGAATGGTGTGGTGATGGAGGCGCAAGCATCGCTGGAGGACGCATGCAACGCGGACGCTGTGCTGGTGGGTAGTGGGATACGAACCCGGGACGTCGTCGCCGATGCCGCGCTGATGTCGCAACTCCGCCTCGACCCGAAGCGCCAGTTGCTGGGCGCGCAATGCTCGGGCACGCTCATACTCGCCAAACTAGGCTTGGTGAACGACGTTCCGGCCTGTACGGACCTGAACACCAAGCCATGGGTAGTGGAGGCCGGCGTGGCCGTGCTCGATCAGCCGTTTGTCGCCAAGGGAAACGTTGCAACCGCCGGCGGGTGCCTGGCGTCGCAGTACCTGGCCGCCTGGTTCATCGCCCGTCTGGAAGGCGTCGAGGCGGCACGCAGCGCGATTGACTATGTGGCGCCAGTGGGCGAGAAGGAGGCCTACGTGACGCGCGCGATGGCGAACATTTCGCCGTTCCTCTGATGCGCGCTGGTGATGTGACTCCGGGCTGAGGCTCCTACACCAGGATGAGGCCGTGCCGCATGCCCTGCAATACAGCCTCGGTGCGGCTGCTTGCGCCGAGCTTGCCGAAAATGGCGGAGAGGTGGAACTTCACCGTGTTGTCCGATATGTCGAGTTGGCGCGCGATTTCCTTGTTGCCAAGCCCTTCGGCGACCATGGCCAGCACTTCAAGCTCGCGTGGGGTGAGCGTTTCGGTCAGAGCCGCGGATGCCGTCTGGCGAGGTGCCCTGCGCTGCGCCAGCAGCCTGGCGAGGATCTCCGGGGACAGCACGCAAAGTCCCGCGGCCACAGCTTCGATCGCGGCGATGATTTCGCCGGGCGTCGCGTCGCGCGGCAGCAGTGCCGTGGCGCTGGCTCCCAGCGCCTCATGGACCCAGTCGCTGTCCGTCTCATCGGTGAGCAGGACCAGCGCCGGCGCTGCGGGATCGCGGCCCGCCTCCGGCGCCGGCAGGTCACCGGCCTGCGGCTCAAGTTCGACCACGACCACATCCGGCACGTCCCCGGCAAAGCGGTCGGCGATCCCTGCGGCGTCGGCCGCGCTGCCTGCGAAATCCAGCGCCGGCGCCGCCTCGACAAGCGCCCGCAGGCTTGCGCGCGCCTGCGGCGAGGCGGCGACCACGGCGACCCTGATCGGGCTCATCGGTGTCATCCTGGCATCCGGCATGCGACAGCTTGCATGAATCTCAGCCGCACGACTTCCGTTGCTGGCGTTCGCCCACCATGACCGAGCACTCCTTGCGCTCGCCACCCCGGATCAGCCCGATCTTCAGCAACTGCCCGATGCGGTCGCCGCCCAGCGCGGCATGGACGTCGTCCATGTCTTGGCATGGCTTGCCATCCAGTTCGACCAGCACATCCCCGATCAGCACCCCGGCTTGCTCCGCGGGCCCGTCCGCCGCAAGCGATACCACCAGCAGCCCGCGCCCGGACGCCAGATTCAGCTTCGTCATCCATGTCTCCGACAGGTTCACCGGCTGCGTGCCCACGCCAAGGTAGCCGTGCGAGACACGCCCTTTGCTTACCAGTTCGCCGCTCACACGCGCCACTGTCGCTGCCGGTATCAGGATGCCAGCGCCAGGCGCGAGCGCCGATGTGCACAGGCCCATGACCCGCCCCTGCATATCCGCCAGGGCCGCTCCGGAGAAACCGGGGCGCAGGCCGCCGTCAAGCCGCACGAAGGCGTCGAACTGCCCGCCTCGCCAGGTACGCCATGGACCGCCGGCAGTGCCGACAACGCCGAAATCCGCGCTGGTGCCGAGCCGGTCCACTCGCGCCACCGCGAGCACCAGATGGCCCGCTTTGAGGGCACGCGCATCACCGGTCTCGACCGGGTTCAACTCCACGCCATCGAGCCTCAGTACGGCCAGGTCGGTGCCAGGGTCCCGTCCCGCCAGGACGGCCGCCACGGTACGGCCATCGGCCAGGGTGACGTCAATGCCGTCTTCCTGCCTGAGCGTATGCGCGGCCGTGACCACCACGCCGGGTTGCCAGATGACTCCACTGGAGGGAAAGCGATGCCGCCCGTGCACCGCGACGACACTCTGGCCGACGCGCTCGGCAATGGCTGCCAGGTTGGCGGAAAGATCCTGCAAGGGATTTCCGCTGGGGGTTGAGGTTTCCATGGTGATGACTCCTGCCATTTGCTACGTGAACCGATGCGTCGCGCGCCCGGCCAGCTTGAGGAAGCCAGGCAGGCAAGCGCAGACGAGTGGTTTCACAATGACAGGCGCGCGACGGCCGCGCACCACCCTGATGGGTAGCTGGTGCAGGGGGACTCGCGCGCGGCGTATGTGTTTGTACGAGCTTTTGTCTTCTCGCCCATTGCTCCCCCATTTTTCGTGGCACAGGTGCGCCAAGTGTTCGCCAGTATCGCCCCGAGCACCAGGGCCGGCAATCGTCACTTCGACCGGATCACTGCGCGTTTCGCCCGGCGTGCCAAAGCGGCTTTTCGGATACCTGAGCCCCTGCCCGCGCTGGCACATGCCGATGGCGCGGACAAGCCCTGCGGATCCGTGCGAAAGCCGGCGGCACATCGGCGAGCGGCGCTGCCTATGCTAGACAGAAGCGGCGCCCCCGGCCGGGCAGCCGCGTGGTCCCATTTCGTTTTCAGGAGATAACCATGAACAAGCGCTTGAGTGAAGAAGGCATGGATCTGCTCTTTCGCGAGGCTCGCACGCACAGCGCATGGCTGAACCAGCCCGTGAGCGACGAGACCCTGCGGCAGCTCTATGACTTGATGAAATGGGCGCCGACCAGCGCCAACTGCTCTCCCGCGCGCATTCTGTTCCTGCGTACCCCCGAGGCCAAGCGGCGCCTGTTGCCCGCGCTGGCGCCGGGCAATGTGGAAAAGACCATGGCCGCACCGGTCACCGCCATCATCGCTTATGACGTCAAGTTCTACGAACTTCTGCCCAAGCTGTTTCCGCACGCGGACGCACGCTCGTGGTTCTCCGATACCCCGGAGCTCGCCCTAACTACCGCGAGGCGAAACAGTTCCCTGCAGGGCGCGTACTTCATCATCGCCGCCCGCTCGCTGGGGCTCGACTGCGGGCCGATGTCCGGCTTCGACAATGCCAAGGTCGATCACGAATTCTTTCCCGCGGACCCAAAGGACAATGCCTTCCAGCTCGAATATTTCGCGGACAGTCACGTGAAATCGAACTTCCTGTGCAACCTGGGCTATGGCGACCCTGCCAAGCTGTTTCCGCGCAGCCCCCGCCTGGAATTCGACGAGGCGTGCAAACTGCTCTGAAGGAGGCAGTACCTAGGCCTGTAGCCGCAGCTCCTGCAGCAGCGTTGGTATCAGCTCGGACACCGTCGGATGGATGTGCATCGCGCGGCTGATGGTGGTATAGGGTGCCTTGGCATACATGATGTCGAGCAGTGAGTGAATCACCTCGTCGCCGGTCAAGCCGAGGATCGCGGCACCCAGGATCATGCGGGTATCGGCGTCGACCACGACCTTCATGAAGCCCTGGCTCTCGCCCTTCTCCACAGCTCGCCCGACGCGGCTCATGGGGCGAGAGCCGACCAGCAGCCTGCGTCCGGATTGCCGGGCTTCTGCTTCCGTCATGCCGGCGCGGCCGAGCGGAGGGTCGATAAACATGGCATAGGCCGCGATGCGGTCCGGCAGCTTGCGGGGATCGTTGTCGAGAAGGTTGGCGGCGACGATCTCATAGTCGTTGTATGACGTATGCGTGAACGCACCGCGGCCATTGCAATCGCCAAGCGCCCAGATGCCAGGAACATTGGTGCGCAGCTGTTCGTCTACCTGGATATAACCACGAGCGTCGGTCTCGACCCCCGCCTGGTCCAGCCCCAGGTCCTCCGTGTTGGGCACGCGCCCAACCGCCAGCAGCAGATGCGAGCCGTGGACGTCGCGCGCCCCGTCCGAACAATCCAGCCCGACGGCAACGTGATCGCCTTCCCTGCGCGCGCTCAGGCAGTTGGCATTGAGCCGGATTTCGATCCCCTCGCCTTCCAGGATCTCCCACACTGCCTGCGACACATCCTCGTCTTCGCGCTGGATCAGGCGCGGGCCTTTTTCGACAACGGTCACCCTGGCCCCAAAACGCCGGTACATCTGGCCAAACTCTAGACCCACGTAGCTGCCGCCGATGACGATCAGATGCTCCGGCAGGAAATCCACCTCCATCATGCTCGAGTTGGTCAGGTACGGCACCTGGTCCAGCCCGGGCATGGGCGGAACCAGGGCCCGGCCGCCGACGTTCACGAAAATCCGGTCGGCTTCCAGCAGCTCGCCGTTGACCCGCACACTATGCGCGCTTTCGAAGCGGGCGTGACCCTGATAGACCGTGCCGTTCCCCAGGCTGCGCATCCACTGTTCCACTCCGTTGCTGGAACGGCCGGAGATCTCGTCCTTGCGTGCCCTCACTTGCCTCATGTCGACGGCGACCGGCCCGCCGATGGTCACGCCGTACTCGGCAGCCCGCCGCGCCAGTTGGGCCGCGTACGCGCTTGCGATGAGGGTCTTGGTGGGAATGCAGCCGGTGTTCACGCAGGTGCCGCCGAAACGCGCGCGCTCGATGACGGCCAGTTTCATGCCGGCGCCAGCCAGCCGCGCAGCGAGTGCGGGGCCGGCTTGGCCGGTGCCGATGATGATCGCGTCGAATCCTTGAGCCATCACGATTCTCCTTGCCTGGTACCGCAAAGCCACAAGCTACTTTAGCTGGTAGGACGCTGCCCTGCCAGCTACGCGTAGGCGTCGACGCCCCGCACCAGCAGCCTGGCCAGCCTGGGCCGTCGCAACTGCTCCAGCCACCATTGCAGCGCGCGGCCTTCGTGATCGCCGCGCCAGCCCACATAGAGCGTGTTGGGCTCGCGCGGGTCGGCGGTGCGCTTCTCTACCAGTTCGCCGCGCTGCAGCAGCGAGCCGACCCGGTGCCTGGGCAGCCAGCCGATCCCCAGGCCATCGCGCTGCGCCAGGGTCTTGGCTCGCATGCTCGGCACGGCCAGCAAGCGCTGTCCGCCCACCATGCCGTAAGCGCGGCCGCCCGTGAGGCGTGATGAATCTGCCACCACCACGGCACGATGGCAGGCGATCTCCTCACGCGTCAATGGTTGGCGGGCGGCCGCCAGCGGATGCCGGGGCGAGACCGCAAACACCCATTCGATCACGCCCAGCTCGAACCACCCCAGGTTAGGGATGGCGGGCGGCTCATTGGTGGCACCGATGACCAGGTCGGCGCGGCCGTCCCGCAGAGCTTCCCAGGTGCCGGCCAGCACCTCGTGCGTGACGCGCAGCGCCACGCCGGATTCCTGCGCGTCGAACGCGTGCATGACCGGCATCAGGGTCTCGAATTCCATCAGCTCGTCGGTCACGATCCACAACCGGTCCTCCCACCCGTTGGCGACCTGCCGCACGCGCTGTGTGACGCGCGCGACATCCTGCGCAAGTCGGGCGGCTTCTTCTGTGAGCAATTCGCCGGCACGCGTCAACTGCAGGCGGTAGCGGCGGCGGTCGAACAGGAGTGCGTCGAAGCGCTGCTCCAGCTGCCGCGCGGCGTGCGACACCGTGGACGGCGCCTTGCCCAGCCTGGCCGCCGCGCGCGACAGGCTGCCGGCCTCGCGGATGGCCTCCAGCAGGGCCAATTCGTCTTCCGACAACATGTGCGACTCCTTCGAACGTGTTCGTCGGATTGATCGTATGGCAAAGCGGAGGCCAGCGCCCACACTCCAGTCACGCGATTGTTCAAGTTCAACTTTCCCGACTGGAGGACATCATGAATCGCTTCGAAGGCAAGACCGTTCTGGTCACTGGCGGCAACAGCGGTATCGGCCTGGCGGCTGCCCAGGCATTCGCCCAGGAACGGGCCCGCGTGGTCATCACCGGCCGCGACGCAGCGGCACTGGAAGTCGCCCGCGCCACGCTCGGCAACGAGGCCATCGCCATCCGCAACGAAACCGGCACCGTGCAGGCCGCGCGTGACCTGGCTCGCCAGCTGACCGACGCCGGCATCCGCCTGGACGTCGTCTTCATCAACGCCGGCATTGCCAAGTTTGCCGCCGTTGCCGATGTGGACGAGGCACTGTGGGACGCCACCTTCAACGCCAACGTGAAGGGCGCCTACTTCCAGATCCAGGCGCTGCTGCCGCTGCTGAACCCGGGCACGTCGATCGTGCTGAACGGCTCGATCAATGCGCGCATCGGCATGCCGATGTCTTCCGTGTATGCCGCCAGCAAGGCAGCACTGATCTCGCTGGCCAGGACCCTGTCGGGCGAGCTGGTCAGCTCGGGCATCCGGGTAAATGTGGTCAGCCCCGGGCCGGTGACGACGCCGCTGTACGGCAAGCTGGGGCTGGAAGCCGACACCCTGTCGGCCACCGCCGCGCAGATCCAGAGCCAGATCCCGCTGGGCCGCTTCGGCCAGCCGGCCGAGATTGCGTCGACGGTGCTGCATCTGTCGGCGCCGGAATCGGCCTTCATCGTCGGTACCGAAATCATCGCCGACGGTGGCATGAGCCAACTGTAAGTCATTGCCTTTGCGCGCCGCGGCGTGAGCGCGGTCCGCGCATGGGCTGGCCCATCCTGCCTGGAGCAGTACCATGAACCAATCCATTGCCTTTATCGTCCATTTGCCGGGCAAGCCCGAGCGGCGCGCCGAGCTCGAGTCGAAACTGCTTTATGTTCTCGACCAGATGTCGAAGGAGCCGGACTTCATCAACACGTATCTGCACCGCTCGCTCGAAGATCCTGACACGCTTGTTCTCTATGAGAACTGGGCCTGCAGCGAGCAGCATTTCAGGGACCACCACCTGAAAGCGCCCTACCGGCGCGAATACGAGGCGGTGCTGGCCGATCTGCTGAAAGCACCACGCACGCTGGAGTTTCTAACGCCAGTGCGCGACTACCAGAAAACCGGCAACTGAAGCGGTATTGCCCTATAAGGCAGCTGCCGGTTCCCACCCCCCGCCGAGCGCCTTGAATGCCGCCACGGCGGCGCGGGCTGATTCGGTCTGTGCCTGCGCTCTGGCGTCGGACGTCCGCAGAAGACTCTCGTCAGCATGCAAGACCTCAATCAAGCGGACCACGCCTTTCTGGTAGGCGGCAAATGAGGCATTGCGCGCCTGGGTCAGCGAGGTCTCGCCTTGTGCCAGCGTGCCTGCCTGATCTTCACGCTTGATCAGCGCGGAGAAGGCATTTTCGACATCCTCGGTCGCGCGCAGCACAGCCTGACGGTATGCCGCCAGCGCTTCCGCCTCCTGCCCTCGGGCCAGTTCGATCTGTGCATTGATGCGGCCGAAGTCAAACAGACGCCAGCGCAAGCCCAGCACGCCTGCTGCCTGGCTTGCGCCCGCGGAAAAGAGGTTCCCGCTGGCTACGGTTGTGGCGCTGCCCAACAGGGCACTGAGCGAGAATTTTGGGTAGTACTCCGCAATGGCTACACCGATTCGTGCGTTCGCCGCCGCCAGTCGGCGCTCCGCGACGATGAGATCGGGCCTGCGTCGCAGCAGATCCGCCGGCGAGCCCGTTCCGGCGAGCTGCGGTGCGGCGGGAATCGCTTTAGGGCCGGCCAGTTCGGCGCGATACGTGCCGGGCGGAACACCAAGCATTACGTCCAGCGCATTCAACGCTGCATCGAAGCCTGTCTCCAGCACCGGGACGGTCGCGCGGACCTGAGCGAGAGCGCCTTCGGCCTGTCGTACCTCCAGTTCGGCGGCAAGCCCTTTGCTGTAAAGCAGGCTCACCGTCGAGAGCAGCTTCTGCTGGGTTTCCACTTGCTGCCTGGCGATGGCAATGCGGGACTGCAGTCCGCGCACGGTGATATAGAGATCCGCAGTTTGCGCGGCCACAGCGAGACGCGTCGCGGTCGCGCCCGCAGTCGATGCCTGGTACTCCGCCAGGGCGGCTTCCCGCCCACGGCGCAGCCCACCGAATACGTCCAGTTCCCAGGTCGCGCCGAGATTGGCCTCGTAGCTGTTCCCATACCTGTCAAAGCCAGGCGTTGCATCGAGCAGCTTCCCAAGGGGCGTCTCGATCGACTGATAGTTTCTGGCCGCCTGCGCACTGGCGCTGCCCGAAGGAAGCAAGGCCGCATTGGCCACGCCGAGCCCCGCGCGTGCCTGGGTGACGCGCGCCGACGCTTGCGCCAGGTCCAGGTTCTGATCCAATGCCACTGACACCAGCCGGGTCAGCAGCGGATCGCCGAATCCTTCCCACCACGTGACGAGCTCGGCAGAGGATGACGCATGCCTCTGTTCAACGCCGGACTGGCCCAGGTAGCGGTCGGGGAGCGGGGCATCCGGTTGTCTGTAGTCGGGGCCGACGGCGCAACCCGTCGATACGCCGACACTCAGCAGCAGGGCAAGAAAGCGATGGGTAAGCATGGGTATCACGGAAGCCTAGGCGAACAGGAAGTTGTGACTATATTGCAAAATGGTCACTGGTTGTCAACAGCTATCTGGCGCGTTAAGCTCGCTGCATGACTGAAACCACACCCACTGCCCTGCCGTCCCGAGGGCCCGCCGACCATAATGTCCGCTCCCAGATCGTGGAGGCGGCCACCGAGCACTTCAGCCTGTATGGCTACGAGAAGACGACGGTCTCCGACCTGGCCAAGGCGATCGGCTTTTCGAAGGCTTACATCTACAAGTTCTTCGATTCCAAGCAGGCGATCGGGGAAGTGATCTGCGCGAACTGCTTGTGCGCCATCACGGACGAGGTCGATGCAGCCATTGCCGACGTCCCGACCGCGTCGGAACGTCTGCGGCGTCTGTTCAAGGCCCTGGTGGAGGCCGGCGTTCGCCTGTTTTTCCAGGACCGCAAACTCTACGCCATTGCTTCGGCCGCAGCCCAGGAGCGGTGGCAGCCTGTTCTCAACTATGAGGACCACATCAAGCAAGTGGTCATGCGGATTGTTCTGGAAGGACGCAAGTCCGGGGAGTTCGAGCGCAAGACACCACTGGACGAGACCGCCAAGAGCATCTATCTCGTCATGCGCCCTTACATCGATCCGCTGCTGCTACAGCACAACCTCGATCTTGCTGCGGAAGCCCACGTCCAGCTTTCCGGCCTGATACTGCGCAGCCTTGCCCCTTAAGACGCACATCGCAAGCACAATCGCTTGTGACCATTGACTAAATTGGTCACTGAAACAATAATTCAGGTCCAGTCTCGCTTGAGAGGACCTTATGCTTCAGCGCCGAATTGCCTCATCCGCCGCCGCGTGCGTGTTGCCCCTCGTTTTAGCCGCGTGCGGCGATACAGCGCCCCCCGATCCGCGCAGCCAGCCGCCGCTGGTCAGAATTGGGACCGTTCAGGACCCCGCCGCCACGACACGTTCATTCACGGGAACCGTTGCCGCCCGGGTCCAGGGCGACCTGGGCTTTCGTGTCTCCGGCAAAGTGCTTGAGCGGCTGGTCGATACCGGCCAGACCGTCAAGCGCGGTCAGCCGCTCATGCGCATCGACCCGAACGACCTGAAGCTGGCGGCGCACGCACAGCAGGAGGCCGTCGTCGCCGCGCGGGCACGGGCCAGGCAAACCGCGGAGGATGAGGCCCGGTATCGCGACCTGGTCGCGTCCGGCGCCGTATCGGCCTCGTCCTATGACCAGATCAAGGCCGCGGCGGAGTCGGCCAGGGCACAGCTCAACGCAGCGGAAGCCCAGGCCGATGTGGCACGCAATGCAACTGGCTACGCGGTTTTGCTCGCTGACGCCGACGGCGTAGTCGTGGAGACGCTGGCCGATGCCGGACAAGTCGTCAACGCCGGCCAGGTCGTGGTACGCGTGGCGCATGCCGGCCGCCGCGAAGCCATCGTCCACCTGCCGGAAACCCTCCGGCCCCCGGTGGGTTCCGCAAGCCAGGCGACGCTATACGGCAATGACACCTTGACCGTACCGGCGAAACTCCGGCAGCTTTCCGACTCGGCGGACCGGCTGACCCGCACCTACGAAGCAAGGTACGTGCTCGAAGGCGCGCTAGCCGAGGCCCCGCTCGGCGCGACCGTTACCCTCCAGATTCCGGAAATCCGCCCATCGAAGCAAGTCGATCTGCAGGTACCGATCGGTGCCCTCTTCGATTCGGGCAAAGGTCCTGGCGTGTGGGTGCTGGACGAAAAACTCAACCGCGTCACCTGGCGCCAGGTGACGGTCCGCGGTTTGGATGACGACGCCGCGCGTGTCGCGGGTGAACTCAGGGTCGGGGACCGGATCGTTGCCCTTGGCGCCCATCTTCTGCACGAAGGCGAGCAGGTCCGCATCGCAGCAAACGGAAGCGGAGCCAACACTATTCCTGGTCATGGAGTGCAGCAATGAGCGGGTTCAATCTTTCGGCACTCGCTGTCCGTGAACGGTCTGTCACGCTGTTCCTGATCATCCTGGTGTCCCTGGCAGGCGTTATCGCCTTCTTCCAGCTGGGCCGGGCGGAAGATCCCGCCTTCACGGTGAAAACCATGACCGTCATCACAGCCTGGCCGGGAGCGACGGCACAGGAAATGCAGGACCAGGTGGTGGAAAGGCTGGAGAAGCGCATGCAGGAACTGCGCTGGTATGACCGCACGGAAACGTACACGCGGCCTGGCCTGGCGTTCACCACAGTGACCCTGCTCGATAGCACACCGCCTTCGGAGGTCCATGAAGAGTTCTATCAGGCGCGCAAGAAGCTCAGGGACGAGTCGGGTAGCCTGCCTGCCGGCGTGATCGGCCCAATCGTAAACGACGAGTATTCGGACGTGACCTTCGCCCTGTTTGCGTTGAAGGCAAAAGGCGAGCCACAGCGGGTGCTGGTCCGCGACGCCGAATCGCTGCGGCAGCGCCTTTTGCATGTCGCGGGTGTGAAGAAGGTGAACATCATCGGGGAACAGTCCGAACGTATCTTCGTTTCCTTTTCCCATGATCGCCTGGCCACCTTGGGTATCTCGCCACAGGACATCTTCTCCGCCCTGAACAGCCAGAACGCCCTCACGCCGGCCGGTTCGATCGACACCTCGGGTCCTCAGGTTTTCATTCGCCTCGACGGCGCCTTCGACAAACTGCAGAAGATCCGGGACACGCCAGTGGTGGCGCAGGGTCGGACGCTCAAGCTTTCGGATGTCGCCACGGTTGAACGCGGCTATGAGGATCCGGCGACCTTCCTGATCCGCAACAATGGCGAGCCCGCACTGCTGCTGGGCATCGTCATGCGCGACGGCTGGAACGGCCTGGACCTGGGCAAGGCGCTGGATACGGAAGTGTCAGCAATCAATGAAGCGTTGCCGCTGGGCATGAGCCTGACCAAAGTGACTGACCAGTCCGTCAACATCAGTGCATCGGTCGATGAGTTCATGGTCAAGTTCTTTGTCGCCCTGCTCGTGGTGCTGGCGGTGTGTTTCCTGAGCATGGGCTGGCGCGTCGGCATCGTCGTGGCAGCGGCTGTGCCGCTGACGCTGGCCGCAGTGTTCGTCGTCATGGCGGCCACTGGCAAGAACTTTGACCGCATTACCCTGGGCGCGCTGATCCTTGCGCTGGGACTGCTGGTGGACGACGCCATCATCGCGATCGAGATGATGGTGGTCAAGATGGAGGAAGGCTACAGCCGCGTTGCCGCCTCCGCCTATGCCTGGAGCCACACTGCCGCGCCGATGCTGTCGGGCACGCTGGTGACGGCGGTGGGCTTCATGCCCAACGGCTTTGCCCGTTCCACGGCCGGCGAATACACCAGCAACATGTTCTGGATCGTGGGCATTGCACTGGTCGTGTCCTGGATCGTCGCCGTCGCCTTCACGCCTTATCTGGGCGTCAAGATGCTGCCTGAGATCGGCAAGGCCGAAGGCGGCCACGACGCCATCTACGGCACCTTGAACTACAACCGCTTCCGACGCCTGCTAGGGCGCGTCATCCAGCGCAAATGGATCGTGGCCGCCGTCGTGGTTGGCAGCTTTGTGGTGTCCGTGCTGGGCATGGGCTTGGTGAAAAAGCAATTCTTCCCGACTTCCGACCGCCCCGAGGTGCTGGTCGAAGTCCAGATGCCTTATGGCACCTCCATCGCCCAGACCAGCGCGGCCACGTCCAAGGTGGAAGCGTGGCTCGCCAGGCAGGCAGAGGCGAAGATCGTGACGGCCTACATCGGCCAGGGCGCGCCCCGGTTTTATCTCGCCATGTCGCCCGAGCTGCCGGATCCCTCGTTTGCAAAGATCGTGGTGCGGACTGCGAACCAGGACGAACGCGAGGCACTGAAGCTCAGGCTGCGCCAGGCGATCGCAGACGGACTGGCGCCGGAGGCCCGCGTGCGCGTCAATCAACTGGTATTCGGTCCTTACTCGCCCTTCCCGGTGGCATTCCGCGTCGCGGGGCCGGATCCGGACAAGCTGCGTGCCATTGCGGCGGACGTGCGGCGGGTGATGGATGCCAGCCCGCTGATGAGAACCGTCAATACCGACTGGGGACCGCGCGCGCCCGCCTTACACTTTACGCTGCAGCAGGATCGGCTGCAGGCCGTCGGCCTGACTTCCAGCGGCGTCGCCCAACAATTGCAGCTTCTCCTCAATGGCCTGCCGGTCACCGAAGTCCGCGAGGACATTCGCTCGGTGCAGGTCCTTGCACGCGCCGCGGGAGACATACGCCTGGACCCGGAGAAGATTTCCGGCTTCACGTTGATCGGTGCGGCAGGACAGCGCATTCCGCTCTCGCAGGCAGGCACCGTCGACGTGCGTATGGAAGACCCGATCCTGCGCCGGCGCGACCGAACGCCTACCATTACGGTGCGCGGCGACATCGCCGAGGGGCTGCAGCCACCCGATGTGTCCGCGGCCGTCCAGCAGCAACTGCAACCGATCATCGCCAGGCTGCCAGCCGGCTACCGGATCGAGCAGGCAGGCGCCACCGAGGAATCCGACAAGGCCACCAAGGCCCTGCTGCCGCTGTTCCCGATCATGCTTGCCCTGACCTTGCTGATCATCATCCTGCAAGTGCGTTCGATCTCAGCCATGGTCATGGTGCTTGCCACCAGCCCGCTGGGACTGATCGGCGTAGTCCCGACCTTGCTGCTGTTCCGGCAGCCATTCGGCATCAACGCCCTGGTCGGCCTGATCGCACTGTCCGGCATCCTGATGCGCAACACCCTGATCCTGATCGGGCAGATACACCAGAACAAGCGCGCGGGACTGGCGCCGTTCGACGCTGTTGTCGAAGCCACGGTGCAACGTGCCCGGCCAGTGATCCTGACCGCGCTGGCGGCTATCCTGGCCTTTATACCGTTGACGCATTCAGTGTTCTGGGGGACGCTGGCTTACACGCTGATCGGCGGCACCTTCGCCGGCACGGTGCTGACGCTGGTGTTCCTGCCAGCGATGTATGCCATCTGGTACCGGATCAGGATGCCTGCCGATGCGAACGAGATGACGCCCGCGGATATGAACGACAGCGGAGCGAACACGCCCGCGGCCACCACTTGATCCGACAGGCCGCGGCCGGTTGGTGGCGACAAAAAGCAGTGTGGGCGCTACCGCGCCCACACTGCATGCGAGGCGCCGTGGCGCCGTTACGCATTAACCGATATTCCACATGCGCCGCTGGTATCTGCCGGCACCTCCCGTACGGACTTGGCCAGTTCGACCCTCAGTTGGGCAAGCGGACGTGGTTGCGCGCTGCCACCACCTCGGCAAGGATCGAAATGGCGATTTCCGGCGGCGTACGGCTGCCGATATAGATGCCGGCCGGGCCATGCATACGAGCCAGTTGCTGGCTGGTCAGGTCGAATTCCTTCAGGCGTTCGCGCCGCGCCTGGTTGTTGCGACGCGAGCCCAGCGCACCGACGTAGAAGGCCCGGGTGCGCAGCGCCTCCATCAGCGCAAGGTCGTCGAGCTTGGGGTCGTGTGTCAGCGCAACCACCGCACTGCGTTCGTCCAAGGCCATCTCCACCACCGTGTCCGCGATGGCGTTGCGTTTGCCCGGATTGTTGATGGCAAGTACCAGCACGCTGCCTTCCGTGCGCTGCAACAGGGAGGAAAAGGTAGTCATGTCGTGATTCGTGATTTCCATGAATCGGCGAAGACTGCTCAGCCAGCAGTCTGGTGCGCAGCGCGCTGGCGCTGATAGACCTGCAGGTGGCAATATGCCGCACGGCTCAATGGAAGCTCATGCCCGTACCCGGCTGCGCGCTTGATGAGGTCGCCGACGATGGCGTCGGCTTCTATGCGTGGGGCGCCCTGCGCAATATCCCGCATCATCGAGGCAGCCCAGGTCGATGCTTCGTCCAGCAGTCGGGCCTGCATGGCAGCGACAACGGGTTCAGGGATGGCATGGCCGTGCAGTTGCGCCACCGTGCGGCACTCCGCAATCGCGTCAAGCATCAGGCGGCGGCCATCCTGTGTTTTCATGATGTCCGCCACGGTCCCTCGCATCAGGCATGTCATCACTGCGCCGGCGGCAATCATGGCCCACTTGTTCCACAGCTCCTGCCCGATGGCACCCGATAGCTCACGCGTACCCGCCGCCCTCGACACCAGCGCATGGAAATCCGCGGCCAATGCCGACGCCTGCGCGGCGCGGGGGCCGACTACCAGCCGGTCCATGCGGCCGGCATGCACGACGGTTCCGTCCGCCGCCAGCGTTGTCGCGATGTATGCGACTCCACCCAGCACGCGTTGCCTGCCAAAGCACTGGTCGAGCCGGTCATAGGCGTCAAGGCCGTTGAGCAGAGGCAATACCGCAGTGTCCCGGCCAACGGCCGGGCTGATGGTCCGGATCGCGTCGGCAAGGTCGTAGGCCTTGCATGCCAGCAGGACCAGGTCGAACTGCGCGGCGACCTGACCGGCCAGGACCATTTTTACCGGGCGATGGAAGTCGCCAAGTTCGCTACGCACGGCCAGGCCAACCCGTTCCAGTGCCCGCGCGCGGCCGGGCCGCAACATGAAGGTGACATCGGCGCCAGCCTCGATCAGGCGAGCGCCATAGTAGCCGCCCATGGCCCCGGCACCGAGTACAAGAATCTTCATGATGCCTCTGCCTGCGCGGCGGCTGCGGGGCGTCGCTGGACGATCAGGTTGGCGGTGAAGACCTGCACTGGCTCGTCGGCCTGGTTGAAGGTTGTGGTACGCACCTTCACGATGCCCTGGTCGGGGCGCGATTTCGAAATCCGCACTTCCAGTATCTCGCTCTCGATATGCAGTTCATCGCCGGGGCGAACCGGTTTTGGCCAGCGCAGTTCCTCGAAGCCCGCGCCGAGGATGCCGCCTGCGGGCCGGAATTCGCCGTCGACCAGCAGGCGCATCGTCAGCGCAGCGGTATGCCAACCGCTTGCAGCCAGTCCACGAAATAGCGTGTCGCGGGCAGCGGCCTCATCGAGGTGGAAAGGCTGCGGGTCGAACTCCGAAGCAAAGGCCTTGATCCGTTCAGGCTCGACGGTCAGCCGCCCCGAACCGTATTTCTGGCCCGGTGCGAGGTCCTCAATGTATTGAATGCTCATTTCTTCTCCAGATGGTTTGCGCTGATCTTTCCGATCCATGCACGCCCGTCACGAGAACAGACGGATCAGACCAGCGCCTCGAGCGCCAGCGCAATCCCTTGTCCGCCGCCGATGCACAGCGTGACGATGCCGCGCCGTATGCCGTCGGCCCGCATGGCATGCAGCAGGCGCGTCGTCAGCACCGCGCCGGTCGCACCGATCGGATGGCCGTGGGCAATGGCACCACCGTCGACGTTGATGATGTCGTGCGGCAATCCGAGCTCGACCGCGACAGCCAGCGGCACCGCGGCAAACGCCTCATTGATCTCAATGCGTTCAATGTCGCCCAGCTCCCAGCCGGCGCGTTGCAGCGCCTGCCGCACCGCCGGGACCGGGCCCAGCCCGAACATGCCGGGCTCCACGGCCCCGACACCATAAGCGGCCAATCGTCCCATTGGCTCCAGCCCCCTGGCTTCAGCCACCGAACGTTCGGCAACGATCATGGCCGCTGCGCCGCTGTTGAGCCCGGGCGCATTGCCGGCGGTAATCGTGCCGTCCGTTCGAAACGCCGGCTTGAGCCGGCCAAGCGTATCGAGGCTGGTATCAGGGCGGTTGGCTTCGTCCACCTCGAACATGGCCGTGCCGCCCTTCCCTTTCATGGCCACCCCGGCAATCTGGCCGGTGAATCGCCCGTTCGCCTGCGCCAGCGCGAAATTCCGCTGCGAACGCTCGGCCCAGCGGTCCTGGGCCTCGCGGGTCAGCGCGTAGCGGGCGACAAGGTCCTCGGTATGCCATCCGGAGTGCTCACCGGAGAAGGCGTCGAACAGGCCGTCGTGCAGCATGCTGTCATGCAGGACGGAATCGCCCATGCGCTGCCCCCAGCGGCCGGACGGCATCAGGTATGGCGCACGGTCCATGTTCTCCATGCCGCCGGCGACAGCGATGTCGACATAACCGAGCCGCACCTCGTCCGCGGCCGTGGCGATCGCCTGCGCTCCCGAGCCGCAGACGCGGTTGACGGTCATCGCGGGAACCGAAACCGGCAGCCCTGCCCCGATGGCAGCCTGCCGGGCCGGGTTCATCCGGTTGCCAGCCTGGATCACGTTTCCGAACACCACGCTGCCGATCTCGCCTGGATCGATTCCCGCCCGCCCCACGGTTGCCCGTATCGCCGCGGCGCCGAGATCAGCCGCCGGAACGCCCTTCAATGAGCCGTTATAGGCGCCGATAGCGGTCCGCACCGGCTGGCACAGCACGACATCTCTTGCATGCATCGCATTCTCCCTGCCAAACACCCAGTATCAATCGGTCGCACGCGCTTCAGTTGAGGCGCCATGCGGTATACGCCCGGTGGCCGGGTCTTGAAGGTTGCAACAAGAATTGGCCGCGCGGGAATTCCGTCTCAGGCTTCTGCCGAGCGGGTCAGCCGCTGGCGCACGCGGTCGCTGGCAGCGGGGCCGGGCGCAAGGTGATAGTCAGCATCGGTGACCGGGCGCCCATTGGCGGGGTCGACCAGCACAGGCTCCACGCGCACGCCGGTGCGCCGGTTGGCCAACTGCACGCTTTCACCTTCGGGCGCGAGATGCTTGTTGCCCCAGGCCAGCATCGCCAGCAGCACCTGGCGGAAATCGCGCCCGCGCTCGGTCAGGATGTACTCGGAGCGGGGTGGCCGGTCGCAGTACTGGCGACGCTCCAGCATGCCTTCTTCGACAAGCGAGTTCAGGCGACGCGTGAGCATATTGGGCGCGATAGCCAGGTTTTGCTGGAACTCGTCGAACCGGGTCACGCCGTAAAAGGCTTCGCGCAGGATCAGTACGCTCCAGCTGTCGGCAACGCGGGCCGCGGTGCGTGCGATCGGACACGGCGTTTCACCAAGTGGCTTCCTCTGCATGATTGGCTTCCTCGAAAAACGTACTTGCTATCGATTTGAAAGTCAGTCTAGAGTAGTCACTATCATCATGCAAGTTCGCTTTCCACTTGTGCTGTATTCCGCGCCTATCAGGCACCGCAAGCACGCGCCCCCACAGCGTCTGTGTGGAGGACGCTGCCCCAGGTGCTGATTCCGCACACTGCCCGGCCTCAACAATTTACTTCGCATGCGAACCACCTATATACTTCGCATGCGAACTTAATCGCGATGCCTGCACGGCAGGCGTGCAACTCTCACCTGGAGACCGACCAATGACCCCGGAAATCCGCGTTGACCTCACCGGCGGCGTGCTGACCCTTACGCTTGCCCGGACGGACAAGAAGAACGCCTTGACGAACGAGATGTACGGCGCGCTTGCCGACACTATCGAGCAGGCACAGCAGGACCGGCTTATCCGGGTATTGCTGTTGCAGGGGGACGGAGACAGCTTTACCGCCGGCAATGATCTCGGCGAATTCGCGGCGATCGCGTCGGGCAATGGCCCCAGCGAACGTCACGTGCATCGCTTCCTGCGCGCCCTTGCCAATTCGACCGTACCGATTGTTGCCGCGGTCAATGGCAAGGCCGTCGGCGTCGGGACCACCATGCTGCTGCATTGTGATTACGTCGTGCTCGGCCAGGACGCGCAACTGATCACGCCTTTCGTCAATCTCGCCCTGGTTCCCGAAGCGGCGTCGAGTTACCTGCTCCCGCTGCGGATCGGACACGCCAGGGCCTTCGAGATGTTCGCGCTGGGCGAGCCGCTTGACGCGCAAACCGCCGTGGCATGGGGCATCGCGAACAAGGTTTGCGCCAATGACCAGCTGCGCACGGACGCGCGCCGGATGGCCGAAAAGATTGCCGCCAGGCCGGCCGGCTCCCTGAGCGCAATGAAACAGCTCATGCGCGATGCGGAAAAACTGGTTTCGCAGATGAACAGCGAAAGCGCCAGGTTCGAGGAGCGGCTGGCCAGTGCGGAAGCCCGGGAAGCATTCTCCGCCTTCGCCGAAAAACGCAAACCTGACTTCACCAGGGTTGCCGGGCAGTAAGTCGACTGCCTCGCTTTCCGGCCGCTGCCAGGCTACACCTCGCCCTCGTCCGCGGCCGGAAACTTTGTCTGCAGGCTGGTCAGCCAGCGCGCCACCACGTCGATCTCGGCGGCGGTGAAACCTTCGGTCAGCCTGGCATTCAATGCCTTCATGCTCGCCTTGGAACGCTGGCGCGCCAGGCGCCCTGCCTCCGTCAGCCACAGGCGCGAGGCACGGCCATCGTTCTCGTCCGGCCGGCGCTCGATCAGGCCGGCCCTTTCGGTCCGCTCGGCCAGGCCGCTCATCCCAGGCGCGCCCAGGTCCAGCGCCGCGGCCGCCTCGCTCGTCAGCGCGCCATCGTTGCTGCCCAGAAAGAAAAGCAGTCCGGCCTGGGCTGATGTCACGCCACCCGCGGCAGTGCGCGCTTGTGACCACCGGTGCAGGCGCCGCTGGCCCACGTTCAACAGGTAGACGAGGCGATGTTCCATGTCTGGTGCGTCATAAAGGGTGAGATTTCGTTCGCATGCGAATATTATCATGCGCCGGTGTAGCCCTCAGCGCCCGGGCCGCCCCTGTTTCGTGCCCGCTTCTCCGCGCCCATGGTCCGGGGCATGCCGGACCATGCGCACCGATGGCCTGCGCCGCCCAGCTCCGATGCCAGCGCCGACAGCGCCATGGCAGCCAGTATCAGCAATCTGCGCATTGCGCCCCCTGCTTTCGTCAGAGCCTGTCAACGTCGAGCACCGCCTGCGCAAACGCGGTGGGCGCTTCCTGCGGCGGGTTGTGGCCGATCCCGCCCGTCAGGTCCCGGTGTTCGTAGCGGCCCGTGAACTTGCTGGCATAGGCGCTGGGCTCGGGGTGCGGCGCACCGTTGGCATCGCCTTCCATGGTGATGGTGGGCACGCCGATGGCTGGCGCCGTGGCGAGCCGCTTCTCGAAGTCGTCGAACCTGGCTTCCCCGCTGGCCAACCCCTGCCGCCAGCGGTAGTTGTGAATGGTGATTTCGACGTGGTCGGGATTGTCGAAGGCGGCGGCGCTGCGGTTGAACGTCGCATCGTCGAACTTCCATTGCGGCGATGCCAGTTTCCAGATCAGCCTGGCGAACTGGTGCGTGTACTTCTGGTAGCCGGCGCGGCCCCGATCGGTGGAGAAATAGAACTGGTACCACCATTGGAGCTCGGCCTCAGGCGGTAGCGGCTGCTTGCCGGCTGCCTGGCTGCCGATCAGGTAGCCGCTGACCGAAACCAGCCCCCTGCAGCGGTCCGGCCAGATCGCCGCCATGATGTCGGCGGTGCGTGCGCCCCAGTCAAAGCCTGCCACTACGGCGTTGCGGATATTCAGCGCGTCCATCAGCGCGATCATGTCGGCGGCTATCGCCACGGGCTGGCCGTTGCGCATGGTGTCGGCAGACAGGAACGACGTCGAGCCAAAGCCACGCAGGTGGGGAATGATCACCCGATAGCCGCGGGCCGCAAGCAGCGGTGCCACGTCGGCAAAGCTGTGGATGTCGTAGGGCCAGCCGTGCAGCAGCAGCGCGACGGGCCCTGTGGCAGGGCCGGCCTCGGCGTAGCCGATATTGAGCACGCCGGCGTTGACGTGCTTGACCGGCGCGAAGCTGGCATGGGTGCCCGGCGTGGTCAAGGGCAGCGCCGGCGCCTTCGACACACCGGTTTGCGCGCGGGCGGCCTGCGGCAGCCCGAACGGCGCGGTGGCCAGCGTCGCTGCCGCTGCTCCCAGAAAGCCTCGACGAGGTAGATCGACTGTCTTCGACATTTGCTTCTCCTGTTTGCGTGATCGATGTGAGCATGAGTCTAGGAGGCCATGGCACGCGGCATGTGTCGGATTTCAGGGGATTTGTATCACTGTGTATTGATCCGCGATGGCGACATACGTGGATACAAAGCAGCCCGGCTGAAGGACTGGCACGCCAGTCAATCGGACTCTCCCTGCGGCCTGTTGCCCTGATCTGGAAGATTGCAATAAGCATTAGCTGCACGAGCGCACGCCACACCGTTGTCGCGCGGGCGCTCCCCCGCATAAGCCACCGTGGCGCTCGCCGCGATCAGCGCGACAGACAGGAACCGCTTGCACAGACTGATTTTCATGGTCGTTCCTTCATCAATGCGCGTCTGCCGACGGCCCCTTCGGCGCTCCAACCTTGCGCATCAGCGGCACCATGGCGGTGGCGATCGCGAAGCAGACCAGGATCAGCAGGAAGATGTCGCCAAAGGTCTGGGTCTGCGCCTCGCGCCAGGCCAGCCCCCACAATTGCCTGAGGGCCGCGGTCTGCGCATCGAGGGCATCGTGCCCGGCCGCGACGAACTGGTCGCTGATCCCTTGCAACAGGTTGCCCATGGCTTCATTGCGGATGTTCAGGTGCTCTGCCTCGCGCAGGAAGTGCATGTTGCCGCGGTTGTTGAGGGCGGTCGCGCAGGCCGCGATGCCGATGGCCCCGCCCAGGTTGCGCATCAGGTTGAACAGCCCGGACGCAAGCTTGAGCCGCGCCGGCGGCAGGCTGCCCAGGGTCAGTGTCACCGTGGGCGCCACCGCGAACTGCTGGGCCATGCCGCGCAGCGCCTGCGGCAGCAGCAGCTGCGCCGCGCCCCAGTCGTGCGTGATGGGCGCGAAGTACCACATCGACACCGCGAACAGCCCCAGGCCGATCATCATCAGCCAGCGCAAGTCGACCCGGTTGGCCAGGAAGGCATAGAGCGGGATCGACGCCATCTGGAACACGCCCGTCGAAAACACCGCCAGCCCGATATCGAGCGCGCTGAAGCCGCGCACGCGCCCCAGGAACAGCGGGGTCAGGTAGATGGTGGCAAAGATGCCGATGCCGGTGACAAAGGA
>JACXTT010002506.1_pt1 | contig 29059 bp, 32 predicted proteins | sample 9270951 | NCBI WGS metagenome assembly JACXTT01 (sample SAMN15532306, study PRJNA645909) | rock metagenome | isolation source: weathered quartz diorite | place: Puerto Rico | collected 2017-06-21 | reverse complement strand
CTACGCTGCCCGCATCCAGCACTAGCATGTGCGTTGGATTACCCTCGATGACCGCGACATCCAAAATCCGCTCCTGCTGCGACCACAGCGGAATCTTGTGCAGCACCATCGCCGCCGCCTCAGGTTCGATCGCTCGCATCCTGGGCCGCGGCAAGGAAACCATCACCACCTGAGTTTGCACCCATGAACCTTCATTCGCGGTCTTATCCGCAGTTTGACCCGGGCTCTGATCCGCGCTCAAGTGAATCTCCGCCACCCACACGTAGCTCTGCAGATTCTCAGAGAGCGAAATTCGCACCGTAGCGTAGGCCTGCTCGGCATTGACGAAGCGCGCGCCCGAAGCGGCAAGCCGGGTCAAGAGTCCGCGCCGGATGTCATCGGTGCTCGCCGCACTAAGCCCGCCACTATCAAGAGGCGTCCGGTTCGAAACCTCCACCGCCACAGTCCGCGGGCCGGTCACCGCCACAATCTTCGCCGCCAACTCTTGTTCCGCGCCCGCCCAGTCCTGTCCCCGGCTCGTCGCAGCCAGCAGCAATATCGGAAGAATGAAAACGAAACGAACCCGGCGTGAAGAGGATTGCGTAATCATGCCCGCGATGCGCGAATTATAAACTGCATTGTCCGTAGCGTTTGCCATGGCGATCAGCACTCAGCCTCAGCTGATCATCCATAGGCCCGCCTTGAAGCTCTACCAATATCGACCCGCTACAACAGCCAAAGGTTCCCCCAAGGATCAGCTGCTCTACCGTTCACCGCTCCGTCTTGGCCTCGGACACTCTCGGAACAAAGAACAAGCCCAGCACCTTGCCGAAAATCAGCTCTTCCACCAGCAACGCCACCGCCAGTGAAAACGACATCCCTCCGACCACTGCAATCGTTGTGAATATGAGTTCCATTGCGGCCTCCGCAAATAATCGCCGGCGTCGAAGTCCTCGCCGGTCTGATCAGACACCTAACAGCTGAAATACCAATGACATGTAATTGATTAATAAAGGCTTACGAGGTGAGAGAGCTACGGTAATGTGTCCGTCGGGAACAATGTGTCATCCTTGACACGGATACAGGGCCGAACCGAGAACTGAGAACTGAGAACTGAGAACAGTTCAACAGTTTGACATCCTCCACCCCACCTTCTATCGTGACCCACCGAACGCCGTGAACGTCGTCAAGGCAACTCGCCAATATGAACAGTGGCTGGGTGCCCACACCCACCTCGTCAAGCCCGATCTCCGGTTGAAGCACCAGCGCATGGCAGAGGCGCCGTTTCCTTTCCTGCGGGCCACCTTCTATCGCTGGATGCAGGAATGGCCGAAGGTTTGTGCTGACCTGAATAGGGCCCCCAGAGTGCTGTGCGTAGGCGACCTCCATATCGAGAATTTCGGTACCTGGAGGGACATCGAGGGTCGCCTGGTCTGGGGCGTAAACGATTTTGATGAAGCCGCCGAGCTTCCCTTCACCGTTGACTTGGTCAGGCTTGCCGCCACCGCGCTTCTTGCCATCGAGGCAGGACACTTGTCGCTGAAAACGAAAGACGTCTGCACCGCAATCCTCGACGGTTACCGCAAATCACTTGCTGCGCATGGACATCCCTTTGTGCTCGAAGAAGAACACAAATGGCTGCGCCAGATCGCCTTCAGTGAATTGCGCGACCCTGTAGTTTTCTGGGCGAAGATGCAGAAGCTGCCTCGGATGAAAGAAGCGATCCCCGCCAGTGCCCAGGATGCGCTCGAGCATCTCCTGCCCCAGCACGGTCTGGACTACCGAGTTGCACGCCGGGTTGCCGGCTTGGGAAGCCTCGGCCGCGTGCGCCTGGTAGCCACCGCGGAGTGCAATGGCGGCAGGGTAGCGCGTGAAGCCAAGGCGCTGGTCCCGTCCTCGGTTCACTGGGCCAACTCGGCCGAGGGATCGTCAGAACTCATGTACCAAACCATCATCAACCGGGCGGTGCGTTCGCCCGATCCATTTGTGCAGCTGCGCGGCCACTGGATCGTGCGCCGCCTGTCGCCCCACTGTTGCCGCATTGATCTGGATGTCCTGCCCCGGAACCGCGACGAACTTCGGCTCCTTTTTGCCATGGGATGGGAAACCGCCAACATTCATCTAGGCCGTCGCTCCGCGGCGAAGCCAATCCGTCAGTATCTCAATCGCCTCAAACCGAATTGGCTGTACTCCGCCGCCAGAGAAATGGCGGCCGCAGTCACCGAAGACTGGCGCGCCTGGAAAAAATCAATGTAGGCTCGAGTGTTCCACTCGCGCGGTGGGCTTGGCGAGTGCCCGGTTTTGCTGAGTCTTGGTGGGTGCTGCGCTTTGCGACCTGCTTAGGTTTGTGCGGTGTTGGTTCGTAATCGGTTTTTTGGCGCGTGATCGGTTTGTGTACGTCCTCGGTCTTGACGCGTGCCCGCTTTGTGGAGCAGGCCCGCTGGCCGGCAAATTTAGAAACTGCACCTTGAGGGCTTTAGTCCCAGAGGTACTTCAACAGCGCCCCCGCAATCGTATGTCAAGGCGTCAACGTAGCTGCACAAGCCTCCTCCTCCCGTTCCTCTTCCCGGACCGAAATTTCGTCTGCCTGGCCAATCGTCTCCCGCCGCAGGGCTTCCTGCAGCGCATCCAGAATCACTTGCAGGGATTGCGGACTCTCCGCCAGCACACGCTCCACCGCCTCGCGATGCACCGCTAGTTCACAGATCTGCTGCGCCCCACCCAGATCAACTCGACACTCTGGTCCCGCCGGGTGTCGCCGGCCTCCGGATCCCAGTGCCGCCCTCGCGAACGGATAGGCAAGACTTCCCGTCGTCATCCAGTGAATCACCAACTCCTCTACGTGGCTGGCGCTGCACGCAACCTGAATTCCCTCGCGGGACGCAATCTGCTCGTTCCATTGCAGAATCGCCAGCTTGTCTTCCCAGCGATTCTCTGCCACTAGGAAGCGGGTTTCGTTGCCGGGCGACTCTTCGCCACAGATCGCGCACGCATTCGTTCTCCAGTAGTTCATAGAACCCTTTCGACTCGGCGCTGATATCGCTTGATCGGAGGTTGTGCCTGCTTCAAGTGGACGGCTGGCACTCGGATACTGTCGGCTGGAAGCGGAACCGTCACTATTCCTCGACCGTGTTCAAAGGTCAGCGTAAGCAGGGAAGAACAGCCGTCGCACAGCCAGTAACGTTCCACTTTTCGCGTCAGTCGTTCTCTGCGGTTCACGTAGTAAGAATTAGGAATCGACTCCGCGGCATGGTCGGTCTCCAGCAGAAAGAGCTTGCCGTCACTGAGGCTCCGGAACACGCTCGGGCAGGCCGGGTTAGCGCACTTGTGCAGCATGGATCGGCTCCTCTGATCGCAAGCTGTTGCAGCATGTGATCGGAAGCCAGGACATCGTGCACGCCAGTGGCCGTGAGTAATACGTGAAGAAGAGACTCAAGTGGCTGACTCTCCGAAGCTACAATCCTTACTCCGCTTCATGTCTGCCGAATTAAGGTCATCCCTGCCGAAGCATCGTCATCCAGCCCGTTTATCCCAAGATTGCCCGCCACTTAGCCCAGGAGGTAAGATTGCCGAACGGCAGGCGGCCCCATAGCTGTCCCTGAAGCCTCGGGGACGCTTCTCCGACACTGAATCACGTAAGTCCTTATTGTGGCCGACTTTCAGCCATTTCTCGCCAGCCTCCAGCCGCAGGAGTCTCTCTCCGGCTCCGTAGTCGGACGGTTTCGTATCGGCGACCGGATCGGCAAGGGTGGCATGGGTGAGGTTTACCGCGCTGAGGACACCAAACTCAAACGCACGGTCGCCCTCAAACGTCTGGCGCCAGCGTTGCGGGCCGACTCTCTTTACCGCCACCGTTTTCTCGAAGAGGCCGAACGCGCCTCCCGCTTCAGCGATTCCCACGTAGCCGCCGTTTATGACGTCCTCGAGGAGCAGGGTGAAATATTCCTGATTCTGGAATGCGTGGAAGGCCAGAACTTGCGTGAGCGTCTGCGTCAGCCGCTGTCTCTGGACGAATTCTTCACCATCGCCATCCAGTGTGCCGAAGCGCTGGTGGCCGCCCACCAGCAGGGCATCGTTCACTGTGACATCAAGCCGGAAAACATCATGCTCACCAGCCAGGGTCAGGTAAAAATCCTGGATTTCGGTGTCGCCAAGCACCTGCCCCGCTCTGACCAGAGTTCCACGGTGGATCGCGCCGGCACTTTTGCCGGAACTCCGGCCTATATGTCGCCCGAGGTTCTCCTCGAACAGCCGCCCGACGGGCGCGCCGACGTGTTTTCCTTGGGTGTGGTCTCCTACGAAGTCCTGACCGGACAGCACCCTTTTATGGCTGGCAGTTTCGTCGCTACCACCGACCGCATCCGGCGCGAGACTCCCGCCTCCATCCGTATCTTCAATCGCTCCGTACCGGAAGACTTGGAAGCTCTTGTAGGCAAGGCAATGGCGAAGGACCCGGCACAGCGCTATGCCAGCGCACAGGAATTGTTGGACGACCTCCGCCGTGTCCGTGCTGGACTGACTTCCTCCGGTCTCTTACCGGCCGTTCCTCAGGACCAAACCCGGCTCCAGAGAAAAAACAGAAAGCTTTGGCTGTGGGCAGCGGCTCTGGTCGCGGCAGTTCTATTGTCCACCGTCGCCTACCGGCAGATCGCGTCGAAGTCGAATCGAAGGTTGCAGCGGGCGGGCTCGAATCTGCCCGGATTGAGTTCGATTGCTTCTTCCACACCACTTCAACTCGCGGTTTTGCCATTTACTCCCATGGCGGACGACCCCGGCAGCAAAGCGTTTTGTAACGGCCTCACCGAGACCCTCACCGCGAAGCTAACCCAGCTGACCGGCAGCTATCCGTTGCAGGTAGTTCCGACCAGTGAGATCCGTACCGAAAGCGTGACCAGCGTGGAACAGGCGCGAAAAGCCTTCGGAGTAGGGCTGGTTCTTGAGGGAAGCTTGCATGGCTCCGGCAGCCAGGTCCGCGTCACCTATACCCTGGTGGATGCCAAAGCGAATCGGCAGGTCGACGCACAGACCTTTGACGCCGACGTCAGTGACGCGTTTGCCGTCGAAGACCGCGTCGTCGACGGGACACTGCGCATGCTGGGCCTGTCAATCCAGAGGAACGACCGGATCGTCTTAGCCGCACACGGAACCACCGATCCCTCGGCCTATGACCAGTTCCTGCGCGGCCGCGGATATCTGCTCGATTACCACAAGCACGAAAATATCGACAGTGCGATCTCCGCCTTCAATCGCGCCCTCTCCCTCGATCCCAAATACGCGGAAGCTTACGCCGGCCTCGGCAAGGCCTACTGGCTGGGATATCAGGAAGGCTATGGAACCAATGAATGGATGCAGAAGGCAAGGTCAGCCTGCGATCAGGCTGTTGCTCGGGGCCCGACATTGGCTGACGCATATACCTGCCTCGGCAATGTTGATCGCGGGACAGGACAGTACGAGAGAGCAGTCGCTCAGTTCCAGAAAGCGACGGCCCTCGATCCTACCAGCGACGACGCGTTCCGCGGACTGGCCGATGCCTATCAGAAATTGAACAAGACCGACGAGGCGGAGGCGACTTTTCGAAAGGCGATTAGTCTACGGCCACAGTATTGGGATGGGTACAATTGGCTCGGCGTCTTCTACTGGCAGCAAGGACGCTACGATGACGCGACGAAGATGTTCAAAGAAGTCATTAGTTTGACGCCAGACAATTTTCGGGGCTATTCCAACCTGGGGGGAATCTATGTTCTACAAGGGCGATACCAGGAAGCGATCCCCATCCTCGAGAAATCCGTCTCCCTGCGTCCGACTGGAGAAGTTTACGACAACCTAGGTTACGCCTACTTCTCCAGGCGCAAGTTCGAGGAAGCGGCGCTCAATTTCGAGGAGGGGTTGAAGCTTGACAAGAGTAGCTGGCTGAGTTGGGGAAATCTTGGGGACGCGGACTATTGGGCCCCCGGACGGCGTCAGCAGGCGGGCGACGCGTATCGGGAAGCACTTCGTCTTTCAGACGAGAAGCTCCGGATAAATGCTCGGGACGGTCGTATTTGGGCCTATCGCGCAACTTACCTTGCCATGCTGGACCGGAACAAGGAGGCTGCCGAATCGCTGCAGCGCGCGCTGTCTATTTCACCCAAAGACCCCGACGTGCAGTTTCGGGCCGCGCTGGTGTACAACCACTTTGGCGACACCGGCCGGACTTTGCAGCGGCTCCAGGACGCGCTGGCTTCGGGCGTGACCGTGAGCTCGGTGCGTGACACACCCGACTTCGATCATTTACGCACGGATGCGCGGTTTCAGGCTATACTACGCGGCACTAAGCAATGAGGGGAGCTTAGAAACCTGCTGGCATGAGATCGATTCAAAGAGTCAATGAGTTTAAGGAGACGATATGAGCGAAGAAATGAGGCCGAAGTTCCCGGTACACATCCGCAAGAACGCTGACGTGGACAACGAAATCGTGAACTTGAGGATGTGCATGGGAGAGGAAATTGAATGGTTTTCGGATAGTGACGAGTTCACAGTCGTATTTCCCATCACGCCGTTTAACCAAAAAACCTTTGTGGTTCCCCCGGGGGGATCCGTGCCCTCTGGGCCAATCCTGGCGGATGCCCCGATTACCCAGTATCTCTACAATGTACGAAATGTGGCCTTGGCCATGAGTGCTGATCCTGGCGTGAACATAAAACCGTAGTAACCGTGAAGTGCACATCCATGCGGGTTCCGCCCGGAGCGAACTTTGACAGCGCTGGGCGGGATTTTTCCCGCGAAGCACAGCTTTCGGCTTGCCCGAGGTGCCCGCTGGAGGCCGCATGACTGCACAGTCGTCGGTGGGATTGCTGTTCCGAATTCGGAACAGGATCACCCTTGCGCCCCTGATTGCCGAATAGCGTAAAGCTCAATCCGGTCTCACTAACTTCCGCCATTCCCGCATTCAACTCGATTACCTGTCCCAGTTGTTCCATTTCCGGAACAATAATGCACTACTTGTGACATCCACAGCCTCCCACGCGTACTTTGCGCGGAATCTTGGGCCGGCACGATGCATTACTTCCTCCGGTCATCTCACGCTCGCTTCGGCTCAATGTAATTCTGCGAGGAAATGCTTGTGAAAAACATCGTCCTCCTCTCTCTCGCCCTGCTCCTCATATTCCTTTTTAACCAGAACTCCCCAGTGTTTGCTGGCCAGGCGCTTCCGGTGCACATCGCCCCTGGCGGTGAGGTGGACAACGAAGTGGTTAATGTCAGCAGATCGGCCGGCGATGAAGTGGTCTGGTCCTCGGCCGGGGACGGGTTCACTATCACCTTTCAGACCAGTCCGTTTGCCGCTTCCACATTCCAGGTTCCTGCGGGCGGAAGCATCAGCTCCGGTCCCGTGAGGCCAGATACCGGGCTTGGCCGTTACCATTACTTCATTAAGGACGATAATGGCCAGGGCGGCGATCCTGACGTCGATGTCAGGCATTAGTCATGGATCGTGTACCGAAATAAATGAACCCCCAGCAAGTAAAGACGAAAAAGTGCCGGACTACGCGTAGTAGCCCGGAGGCCTGTCCCGCCCGGATCCAACGCTCGCATCCCCGGGCGGGATTTGTTCTTCACAGCCGCCCAAATTTCTTCACCGCTTCCTCAATCGATTTCAGCTTTTCGATGTAGCCGTACATCGAATGTTCCTTGAAGTCCAGATCCTGAGCAATCGCGAGTACTTCGGCTGCCTGATCGCGCGGCACCACCACCACTCCGTCCCCGTCCGCGACGATAAAGTCGCCTGCGTTAACCGCGACTCCATCGCACACCACCGGAATATTCGTGCCGGCGAAGCGGTAGTGGTTTACGGAGGTCGAAGGCACAATTCCCAGCGCGAAAACCGGAAACCCGATCTTTTGCAGATATCCCACATCGCGCACCCCGCCATCAATTACCGCTCCGGAAAAATTTCGTGCCGCCATCGCCGTGCCCATCAATCCTCCCATGCCGGCGATGTCCGCCCCGTTCTCCACTACCATCACATACACCGAATTCGGCGCGCCCTGATCGATGGCCGCCAGCATCCCCTGCAAGGCCCCGGGATCGCGATTCTCTTCCTTCTTCAGTTGCACGGTGAGCGCGACCCCGGCAAACTTCGAAGAAAAAATCGGGCGCATGCGATGAGACATGTACATGCGCTGGCCCGAAACTATCTCGAGGGCGTCTGACACCGACGCCACTTCCACGTGACGGTATCCATCCAGGAGCGTGGCTTCGTCATTCGGTGCCGGCGCGGAAAATGCATGCGGCGCCCACACCGACGCCAGGCCTGTCAGGGCCACAAGCAGCAGGACTACTAGAAACAGGACAAAAATGGGCAATCCCCGGCCGGTTCGTCCGAAGCGGCCCGCACGAAAAGATTTGATCATCCTCTCCTCCTGGCGGAATTGACGATTGTAACCCTTCGCGGTGGGCGCAAAGTCCCCCCCGGGGGCGCGAACGTCCCGCTCGTGCAAGGAATAACTGAATGGTTCGCACACACCACGGCGTGGGTGGCGAAAAAAGTCGGAGCAAGCTAGACGTGTGGGGTGGTTAATTAGTTGATCGAGCTCGCCGCACTGGAAAATACGTTGTTGGCATTGGAGCCGACCAGCCGGATCGTACCTACAACCAGCACCAGGATCACTGCCAGCATTACCGCGTACTCCGCGATGTCCTGTCCCTGGTCATCGGACCAGATTCTCTCAATGAGTTCGTACATGGCGAACCTCCAGCTATAAATATTTTCAATTAGGAATCATAATGAGCGCTCGCTGCTCGCTTGTCAATCCCTTGACTGTGGATTCACGGCCCATATCGTGCAAGAGTTTTGCGAGGCGTCAAGTCGGCGAGTTTCCCCGTCCAGTGAGGATTTTGGAGGCGGTAACCGGTTACCTACACACTGCGGCATTGCGGGAATGAATTGGAAGGCAAGTGCTCAGCGCAACAGCTCGACTGCCGAGCGCGAAGCATACTCCAGCACGCGTCCAGGCAAAATGCCCAGATAGAGCGTGCTGGCGACGCTGATGGCTAACGCTGCGCCCAGAGCAGCCGGAAGCGGAGCCACCGGCGCTTCGTCGCGCCCCTCTCGCATGTACATCATCACGATGATTCGCAGGTAGTAGTATGCGCCCACAGCGCTGTTGAGCACGCCGATGATGGTGAGTCCAACCAGATTCGACTGCAGCGCGGCGGTGAACACGTAGAACTTGGCAAAGAAGCCGCCGGTCATCGGAATCCCGATCAGTGACAGCAAAAAGATCGTTAGCGTTGCGGCCAGCAGTGGCGCTCTGTGTCCCAAGCCGGCGTAGTCGTCCAGCGTGACTCGCCGTTCGCCGGCGCCCGCAAAATGACTGACCACGGCGAAGGCGCCTACATTCATCGCCGCGTACGAGGCGGTGTAAAACATGGCGGCCGGAATGCCATTTGCGGGCAACGTCGCAAAAGCCACGAGAAGATAGCCCGCGTGTGCAATCGAAGAATACGCCAGCAACCGCTTGACGTTCTGCTGCACCAACGCGCCCACGTTGCCCAAAGTCATGGACAGCGCCGCCGCCACCCAGATCAGCCCAAACCGGCCAGGGGCATTGGCTTCAAACATGACCCGCAGCAGCACCGCAAACACCGCCGCCTTGGGCGCGGTCGACATGAAGCCCACCACCGGCGCGGGAGCGCCTTCGTACACATCCGGTGTCCATACATGAAAAGGCGCGGCTGCAACTTTGAAACCCAATCCTACGAACATCAGCGCGACGCCGGCATAGGCCAGCATCGGAATCTGGCTCGCTCGCAGCGCCAGTCCGATCACTGCGATGCTGGTGGACCCGGTGGCTCCGAACATCAGCGCCACGCCGTAAAGGAAAAACGCGGTGGCAAACGAACCCAGCAGGAAATATTTCAGCGAGGACTCGCTGCTGATGGCCGCCCGCCGCCGGAAACCGGCCAGCACGTAAGTGGAAATCGAGGAAATTTCCAGCGCGATGAAGATCAGCACCAGCTCGACTGCCGATGACATCAGGCACATGCCGACGGCCCCGAACAAAATCAGCCCGTAATACTCCCCCGCCCGGATCTGCTGCACTTCCATGTACTCATAAGAAGAGAGGATGACGACGGCAGTTATCGCGGTCACCACGACGTGGAAGAAGGTGCTGAAACTGTCCACCTTCACCATGCCCCAGAAACCCACGCCCGGGAATTGTGACTGATAAAAGGTCGCCGCGATCGCCGCCACGGAGCCGATCAGCGCAAGGAAGCCAAGCAGTTTCTGGCTGCCGCGCTCATCCACCAGCGGATCGGCCAGCATGATAGCCATACCAAACAACGAGAGAACAATCTCCGGCAGAATGCGAACATATTCGACCCCCAGCGGCAGTGTCTGAGTCATGTCCGCGCTCACTGGCCGGCCACCTTGCTGGCCAGTTGCGCGAACGGCACCAGTGCAGCGTGCCCGGCGGGATCGATCGCGTTCAGCCACAGCAGCGGCGCGACTCCCATCACCAGGGCGGCTGCGGCCGCAGGCAGCAACGCAACCTGCTCGCGCAGATTCAGGTCAGGCAATCCTTCGTTGACCGCGTTAGTGATCTTTCCAAAAAACACGCGCTGATACAACCACAGCAGGTAACCGGCGCTCCAGATCACCCCGGTCGCTCCCAGAATTCCATAAACCGCGCGTGCCTGGAAGGCTCCGCTGAGCACCAGAAATTCGCCCACAAAACCGTTCAGCAGCGGCAACCCGACCGACGCCAGCACCAGGAACAGGAAAAACGCCGCGTACACCGGCATGGAACTCGCCAGCCCGCCGAAGTCGGAAATCTCGTAAGTATGCCGCCGTTCGTACAAAATGCCCGCCAGCATGAACAGCGCGCCGGTAGAAATACCATGCGCCAGCATGACAAATGTTGCGCCGTCCAACCCCGCTTGCGTGAAGCTGAAGACCCCCAGAATCACAAAGCCCAGGTGGCTGATCGAGGAATACGCAATCAGCTTCTTCATATTGGGCTGAACTAGCGCCACCAGCGCCCCATAAGTAATGCCGATCAGCGCCAGAACCATTACCCACCACGCGTTGGCCCGCGCCTGCTCGGGAAACAACCCAAGGCTGAAACGCAGCATGCCATACGTCCCCATCTTCAGCAGGACGCCGGCCAGCAGCACCGATCCGGCAGTAGGCGCTTCCACGTGAGCATCAGGCAGCCAGGTATGAAAAGGGAAGAGCGGAACTTTGACCGCGAAGGCGACAAAGAATCCCAGGAACAGCCACTGCGCAGCGCCGGCAAAGTTCGCCACTTGTCCGCCGCGGATCGCGTTCTGAATAGTCACAAAATCGAAAGTTCCAATCTTGGCATACAGCCAGAGAATCGCCGCCAGCATGAAGACCGAAGCGATCATGGTGTACATGAAAAACTTCACCGCTGCGTACACCTTGCGTCCGTGGCCGTACATTCCGATCAGCAGCGCCATGGGAATCAGCGTAGCTTCCCAGAAGAAATAAAACAGAAACAGATCCAGCGCGACGAACACGCCGATCATCGCGGTTTCCAGCGCCAGCAACAGGATGAAAAATTCCTTCACCCGCTCGTGAACCGAATTCCACGAGATCAGCACGCACAGCGGCGTCAGGAACGTGGTCAGCACCACCAGCCACATGGAAATGCCATCCACTCCCAGGTGGTAATGAATGTTGGGCGTGGGGATCCATGGCGTGTCGATCTCGTACTGGAACCCAGTCTGCGCCCGGTGGAGGTGCACCGGCAGATGCAGAGACAAAACAAAAGTCAGCAGAGACACGACCAGGGAAAACACCCGGATGTCACGGTCACGCCGCGGCAGCAGCGTCAGCAACAGCGCGCCCACCAGCGGAATGAATGTCACCAGCGACAGGATGACCGGACTCCATTTGTCCATATTCATCGCGCACCCATCCAGACCATGTAAGCGATCACCACCGCGGCTCCCGCCGCCACCCACCCGGCGTAGGAGCGCAAATTGCCCGATTGCATGTGGCGAATCGAATCAGAAACTTCGTTTGCGCCATGCGCGCTGTTATCCAGGGTGGCGTCAATCACATCGCGATCGATCCCATGCCACAGGATCAGCGCGGATCCCGCGACCAGCGGTTTCACAAACAGCGTTGCGTACAACTCGTCGACCTAATATTTATGGACCACCGCCTGATACAGGCCGCCCAGGCCCGCTGCGATCTGCTGCGGCAATTGCGGACTACGGTAGTAAAGCAACCAGGCCAGCCCAAACCCGATCAGCGCCGCTAAAACAGAAATTCCGGTAACGGCGAGCTCGGTCGCACGGCCGGTCTGCGATTCCGGCGCTTCGGTCTCTCTCTCCGCAGCCGCCATCTCGCCAGCCAACTGGTGTTCGGCGTTAAGCGCAGGAGTGGCCGAGCGAAACACCGGTCCCAAAAATTTCTCGAAATGATTGCTGCCACCCAGCGACCCCGACACTCCGATCCAACCTCCCATGACCGAAAGCACTGCCAGCACCACCAGCGGTATCACCATGACCAGCGGACTCTCATGAACTCCGCCATGCCCGTGCCCATGCCCGTGTGGCGCGGGCGCCCCCGCCCGCGCGTCTGCGTGAATCAAATCGTGCGCCGAATCGTCGTCCGAAATCTTCGCTGCCCCCCGATACTCCCCAAAAAAAGTCAAAAACCACAACCGGAACATATAAAACGACGTCAGCAACGCCGTAAACAAACCAATCGCCCAATAAACCCAGCTAGCCTGATAAGCCCGCCACAAAATCTCGTCCTTGCTGAAGAACCCGGCCAACGGCGGAATCCCGGTAATCGCAAACGTACCTACAGTCATAGTCCAAAATGTCCACGGAATCTTGGTGCGCAACCCGCCCATCTGACGCATATCCTGCTCGCCACTCACCGCGTGGATCACCGAGCCCGCGGCCAGGAACAGCAGTCCCTTAAAGAACGCATGCGTCATCAGATGGAAAATCGCCGCCGAGAATGCCCCCACTCCACAGGCAATGAACATATAGCCAAGCTGCGAAACCGTGGAGTAAGCCAGCACTCTCTTGATATCGGTCTGCGTAACTCCAATGGTCGCGGCAAACACGGCCGTCAACGTGCCGACAATGGCCACCACCATCAAGGCCATCGGCGCGCGCTCGAAAATTACATGCGACCGCGAAACCATATACACGCCCGCCGTCACCATCGTCGCGGCATGTATCAGCGCGGACACCGGTGTCGGACCTTCCATCGCGTCCGGCAGCCAGACATAAAGGGGAATCTGCGCCGACTTGCCCGCCGCCCCAACCATCAGCAGCAGCCCAATCGCGGTCAGCAATCCCGCCCCGCCGGTCTCAGGACTCAACGGGCTCACGCTCCGCGCTATCTGTTCAAAGTTCAGCGTTCCGAAATGCTTGATCAAGAGCAAAAGTGCGATCAGGAATCCGAAATCACCAATGCGATTGACTATGAACGCCTTCTTACCGGCCGAAGCCGCGGAATCCTTGGTGAACCAGAATCCGATCAGCAGATACGACGCCAGTCCCACGCCTTCCCAGCCAATAAACATCAGCAGGTAATTGCTGGCCAACACCAGCGTGAGCATGAAAAACATGAACAGGTTCAGGTAGGCGAAGAAGCGATAGAAACCGCCCTCCTCCCACATATAACCCACCGCATAAATGTGGATGAGAAATCCGACGCCGGTCACCACCAGCAGCATCACCAGCGAAAGCTGGTCGAGATAAAACGCAAAGTCCGCCTGGAAACTGCCGGCGCGAATCCACGTCGCCAGCGTCTCGATGTGCGGGGTTGCCGCGGAAGAGAAGCGGAAGGCCACCGACAACACAACGACAAACGCCGCGCCGCTGAACAGAAGCGCCGCGCCCGCCACGGTTTGCCGGGAGAATTTCTTTCCCAAAAATCCATTGATCGCGGCGCCCACCAGCGGCAGCACCGGAATCAGCCAGAGATGCAGGGCGGGCGTCATAGTTTGAGCAGGTCCACCTGGTCAACATTGAGGGTTTCACGCGTGCGGTACACCGAAATAATGATGGCCAGCCCGACCGCCGCCTCGGCGGCAGCCACCACCATGACGAAGAACACGAAAACCTGCCCGCTCAGCGCATGCCACTGCGCTGCGAACGCGACGAACGACAGATTTACCCCGTTCAACATCAATTCAATCGACATGAAAATGCTGATGATGTTGCGCTTGATCAAAAATCCGGTCACGCCGCAGGCAAACAGAATTCCGCTCAGAATCAGGTAGTACGAAATTGGCACCATCAGCTTTCCTTCTTTCCCTGGTCAGTGTCGGGATGGCTGGCCAAGACCACAGCTCCCATGATGGCGATCAACACCAGAATCGAAGTCACTTCAAACGGCAGCAGAAAATCATGAAACAGAAGCCAGCCAATCACCTTGGGCGCGCCCGGCAGGGCTCCCGCCGGCACAGCCTTATCGCCACTGCGCTCGATTAGTACCCATCCGATCAAAATGCTGCCCACCAGCATTCCCGGCACTCCAAACAGCAGCGCCACCCGGCTGCCCCTGGTTCGCTCTTCTTCTCCCGCGTTCAAAAGCATAATCACGAAAACAAACAACACCATGATGGCGCCGGCATAGACGATCACCTGCACGGCAGCCACGAACTCTGCCCCCAGCAGCAGGTATTCCACCGCCAGCGACCCCATCACCACCACCAGCGAAAGCGCGCTGTTAATGGGATGCCGCTGCACCAGCAGGTTCACCGCCCCCGCCACGCAAACCCCGCCGAACGCCAAAAATAAAATGAGATGAAGCATTCCAGTAATCACTGAGAACTGAGAACCAACAACTGAAAACTGGTTTAGGAAACTGGTAGCTACGCCCGAATCGCCACCACCAGCGCGGTAATCACCAAACTCGCAATCGACAAGGGCAAAAGGAATGTCTAGCCGAACGCCATCAACTGGTCATAGCGAAATCGTGGCAACGTACCTCGCACCCAGATATAAACGAACAAGAAAACGAAAATCTTTGCCACGAACCAGAACACCGGCAGAATCGCCATCACAACCACGGGCGCATGAAGCCATCTTTCTTCCCCGAACGGGCTGTGCCAGCCGCCAAGAAATAGCAGCGAGGCCACTGCCGCCACAGTAATCATGTTGGCGTACTCGGCCATGAAGAACATGGCAAATTTCATGGCGCTGTATTCGGTGTGATAACCCGCCACCAGTTCGGTTTCCGCTTCGGGCAAATCGAACGGGATGCGATTGGTTTCCGCATACGCCGACATTAGATATATAAAGAACGCGATGAACTGCCCGCCGTAAAAAATATTCCAGCGCGGAAGAAATCCCCAGAACACTCCGCCCTGGGCATCCACGATGTCGCGCAGGCTCAGACTGCCCGCCAGCATCAGCACGCCCACCAGCGACAGCCCCAGCGAAATCTCATAACTGATCATCTGCGCGCTGGCCCGCAACCCGCCCAGCAGGGAATACTTGCTGTTGGACGACCAGCCCGCCAGCGCCACGCCATACACGCCGAGCGACGTAACTCCCAGAATGATCAGCAACCCGATGTTGACGTCGGTAATCTGCAGCGGGATGTGCAGGCTGCCGATCTTGATCCAGTTGCCGATCGGAACCACCGCGATCGAGGTTAGGGCAAACACCACCGCAATCATCGGCGCCGCGATGTACAGCGGTTTATACACGTGCGGCGGCGTCAGGTCTTCTTTAAACAGGAACTTCACGCCATCCGCCAAAGGCTGCAGCAATCCGAATGGCCCCACCCGCGTCGGCCCCCAGCGGTTCTGCATGTGCCCCACAACTTTGCGCTCCAGCCAGACGGTGTAGGCCACCGCCGTTAGCAGTACGAAAAGTGCGAGCACAGTCTTGATGACAGCAACGATGATGAAGGCGGTGATATTCAATGCCGCGTTCCTGAGTAGCGTATACCTGAATAGCGTGTTCCTGGGCGCCGGTGTCCCGCCGGCTGTCGCGAGGGCGTCCCGCCCTCGCCCGCACTAGCGCCGGGAAAGAGCGCGTCAGTCCGCGGCAACTTCGGATTCCGCCGGCTGATTACGATTCTCCATCACTGAGTTCAAAGTACGGGAGTAGCGCCCCAATGTGCCGGAGCTGAAAAGATTGTCATTAGCCGGAGCAATCAGCCCGGGATTCTGCGCTGTGCCGGTGGCGATTCCGGACACCGTCGTGTGCTGATCGTTCCCCCCGAGCAAATTCATGCGGGAAAGTTCATATCCCGGCACCAGCCGCTGAATCTCGTCCAGGATTGCCATTGGATCGAACGGACTCATTTTTGGCTCCAGGCCGTGAGCTTCCAGCCAGACTGAATGACGGTCAGCCTCGCCCGATTGCGCCCCGCGCGATTGCCCCATGTCGGCCGGCGTACCGCGTCCGAATGGTACCAGCTTGCGGACATCCGCGCCCATCGCGTCCGCGATGCGCACGATCATTTCGAAATCAGACTTGCTGCCACTGACTTCTCCCGCCTTCTTCACCAGTTGCAGATCGCCGCAGGTATTGGTGAACGTGCCGGATTTCTCATAAGCGTTGGCCGCCGGCAACACCACGTCGGCCAGCGACGCGGTTTCGGTCAGGAACATGTCCTGCACCACCACGAAACTCTGCGAGAAGACGAATGGATCAATCTCAAATCGCCCAACCGGATTCGCGCCCACCACATAGAACGCTTTCAATTTTCCCGACCGCGCGCTTTCCACCATCTCTGGCAACGTCATGCCGGCCGTTTGCGGAATGCCGCCCCACTCCTCGCGGAATTTTGCGGATTCGGCGCTTGCTACCGCGTGATACCCAGGCAGCAGGTCTGGATATAAACCCATATCAGCAGCGCCGCGCGAGTTGGCATAGTCGCCCAGACAAACAAACTTCGACCCGGGAATCCCCGAGCCGAATTTCACCAGCGCGCCAATCGCATCGCCCCGAATCTCAGACCCGAAAACAATGACCACGCCCGACTCCCCACGAACCCGTTCCCGAAACGCAACCAATGTGGCGCGGGCGCCCTCGCCCGCGTCTACGCCGGTGCCCGCAACCGGCCCCAGCCCTTCGGCCGCCGAATCATCCCCACTCAAAAAGGCGGCGAACCGTCCCTCAGCACCCTCAGGAATCTGCAAAAACCCAGTCGCCTGGCGTGTCAGCTTTATCTCCCGCGAGTTCACCACATACAACTTCGCCCGATGCAACCGCACGTTATTTCGAATCTGGTAAGCCAGCAGCGGGTGTTGCTCGGTCGGATCGTTGCCAATCAGCAAGATCGCCGGCGCGTTGAACACGTCGCGCATGGTGGCGGTGGCTTCCGGCTTTCCTGCCACAGCGGCGGCGAAAGCAGGGAAGTCGGCGGTGCGATGATGATCGATATTATTGGTCTCGAGCACCACCCGTGCGAACTTCTGCAGGAGATAATTCTCTTCGTTGGTCGTGCGGTTGGATCCGAAGACTCCAATCGCCGGCCCGCCGTGCTGCTCCCGAACTTCCTTGAAGCGCCTTCCGATCAACTCAAACGCTTCCTCCCAGGTGGAAGGTACAAGCTGCCCCTCTTTGCGAATCAAGGGCCGGGTTAGTCGGTCTTCATGATGAGCAAAGTCGAACGCATAGCGGCCCTTGATGCAGAGAAAATCCCCGTTGATGCCACTCTTGTCGCGATTGTCTCCGCGCACGATCTCCATGCCAGTCTCGGAACGGCGCACGCCCAGGGTGGTCTTGCATCCATCCGCGCAGTGAGTGCAGGTCGTGCCCACGTGCGTCATCTCCCAGGGACGGGTCTTGTAACGATAAGCACCGGAAGTCAGCGCCCCCACCGGGCAGATGTCAATGCACATCCCGCACTCTTCGCACTCCAGGTGGTCTTCCTTATTAGGGGCGATGATGGAGCCCACACCGCGGTTCTGCACTCCCAGCGCCCACACATCCATCGCCTCGCCGCACACTCGCACGCAGCGATAGCAAAGAATGCAGCGCGGCCGGTCAAAGTACACCACCGGAGACCATTGCTGCTCTTCTTTATGATTTTTCGGCTCCATGTACTTCGATTCCGCGGCGCCGTAAGAGAACGTCATGTCCTGCAGTTCGCACTCGCCCCCGGCATCGCATACCGGACAGTCCAGCGGATGGTTGCCGAGCAACAGTTCCACCATGGCCTTGCGCGCCTGCCGGATCTCATCGCTGTCGGTCGAGACCATCATGCCCTCGCCGATCACGGTCGTGCAGGCAGTCTGCAGCTTGGGCATCTTCTCGACCTTCACCAGGCACATGCGGCACGCGCCCTGCAGGGAAAGATTCGGGTAGTAGCAAAACGAAGGCACCTCGATGCCTACACTCTTGCAGGCTTCAATTAACAGCGTCCCCGCCGGAGCCGCCACCTTCTTGCCATCCACCGTGATGTTTACGTCAGCCATGATTAAGATTTGGTAATTGAGAAATTTGGTAATTGTGTAATTGAAAAAACCTAATTACGCAGCGTTCTTTGCCGTCTGCTGCGAGGCGGTGAAAATGGCCACCAGTTCCCGCGCCTCCGCCAATAGCGCTTCTGTCTTGTCGGCTGAAATAATGCCCGACTCTGTCAACAGCTCCAGCCAAAGAACGGCTTCGTCGGCTTCCTCAGCAACGACGCCAATTCTAGCAATGAACTCGGTCTTCGACCTTGACCGGCAGGCCGCCCGGTAGTTCGCAGCGACAGACGTGCCGCAACGCAAAAGCTGCTTGCCCAGAACCTGAGTGTCTGTCCGATACGGCAAAGACCGGAAAAGCCGAATCACGCGCAACGCGAAAGCCTTGCTTCGTTCACGAAGTTGCTCAGGCTGCGTATTCATCGCAAATTACTCAATTACTAAATTACCCAATTACTCAATTCTTACTACGCCATCACCGGCTCCGCCGCCTTCTCAAACGGACACGGCTTGCCATCCAAATGATCTTCAAACTCCTGCCGGAATTTCTTGATGAACGCCATGGTCGGCATTGCCGCCGCGTCTCCCAGCGGACAAAACGTCCGGCCCAGCATGTTTTCCGAAAGGTAGTACATGTTGTCGATATCTTTTTTTAGCCCGCCGCCGGCGTGAAAGCGGATCAGCGTCTTCTTCAACCAGTCCGTGCCTTCGCGGCAGGGAATGCACCAGCCGCAACTTTCGTGCTGGTAAAACTTCATCGTCCGCAAGGCAAACTTCACCATGCACGTAGTGTCGTCAAGAACCACGACGCCGCCCGAACCCAGCATGGAGCCGGCCTTGGCCACGCTGTCAAAGTCCATGCCGATATCAATTTCGTCGGACTTCAGCACCGGCGTACTCGATCCCCCGGGAACCACCGCCTTGAGCGCGCGCCCGTTGGGAATTCCGCCCCCAACCTCGAAAATCATTTTCCGGAGGTTGTATCCCATCGGCAATTCATAAACGCCAGGCCGTTTCAGATGCCCGCTTAGGCAAAACAGCCGCGTCCCGCCGTTCTTCGGCGGCCCCAGATTCGCGTACCACTCCGCACCGCCGAGAATAATGTGAGGAACGCTGGCCAGGGTTTCAGCATTGTTAATTACTGTAGGCCCGCCCCACAGCCCGACCACGGCAGGGAAGGGAGGCCGGATCCGGGGAATACCGCGCTTGCCTTCAAGCGATTCCATCAGCGCCGATTCTTCCCCAACCTCGTAGGCGCCCGCGCCCCCATGCCAGTAAATGTCGAAGTCCTGGCCGCTGCCAAAAATGTTCTTACCCAGAAAGCCGCGGGCATAGGCATCCGCAATCGCCTTCTGCACAATTTCCAGCAGATATCGGTACTCGCCGCGAACGTAGATGTATCCGGTGTGCGAGCCCACGGCCAGGCCCGCGATCATCACGCCTTCAATTACCGCATGCGGATCGTGCTCAAAAATCAGCCGGTCCTTGCAGGTGCCAGGTTCGCTCTCGTCCCCGTTGCACAGAACATACTTCGGTTTGGGCGCCTGCTTGGGCACGAACGACCACTTCAGTCCCGTGCTGAAGCCCGCGCCACCGCGCCCGCGCAGCCCGGAATTCTTCACCTCGTTGACGATCCCGTCCGGTCCCATGCTCAAGGCCTTCTGCACCGCCTTGTAGCCGTCGAGCTCCAGGTAGCGATCCAGATTGGTCGCACCCAGGCCGAATCGCCGGGAGACAACTTTCACTTCGTCGGGATGTGAGACTAGATCGGCCATGATGAGATTGCAGATTGATGATTTTAGATTGCAGACTTATGGCCCTTAGTTTTCAATCTGAAATCTAAAATCTTCAATCTAAAATTTCCTACGCAGCTTCCTTCTTCGCGTACCCTTCCAAAATCAGATCCATCTTCTCCACCGTCAGGTTCTCATGAAAGTCGTAGTTCACCTGCGCCGCCGGCGCCCAACTGCACGCTCCGATGCACTCCACTTCTTCCAGCGTGAACAGACCGTCGGGAGTGGTTCCCTTGTGCCCGATTCCCAGCTTTTTTTCGCAGTGCTCCAGCAATTCCTCGCCGCCACGCAACATGCAGGCGATGTTGGTGCAAACCTGTACGTTGAATTTGCCCCGCGGTTTCGTGGTCAGCATGGAGTAGTAGCTGATCACGTTTCGAACGTCGAGTTCAGTCAACTCGAGCCTGCCGGCGATCTCCTGAATGACCTCGTCCGAGAGATAGCCAGCTTCGTCCTGTGCATAAAGCAAGGTCGGAACCAGCACGGACCGTTTCGTCGGATAGTGCGTTAGCATCTCCGCGAAGCGTCGTTCGAATTGGTCGGAAAATCTCATCGTGATATTAAGTAATTGAGCAATCGGGTAATTGTGTAATTTAACTAGGCTGCGCCTCGGGCTGTCTGTTGCGATGCCGTGAACATCGCGTACGGAATTCCTTCCGCTGCGTTTTTACCGCGATCACCATAAAATTCAATTGCCCAATTACTCAATTTCCAAATTACTCAATCTCCTACCGGTCAATCTCGCCCAGCACAATATCAATGCTGCCAATCGCCCCCACTACATCCGCCAGCAACTGGCCCTCGCACATGCTGGGCAGCACCTGCAAATTCGCCAGACACGCGGACCGCATGTGTACGCGATAGGGTTTCGCAGTCCCATCGCTGACCACGTAATATCCCATCTCGCCGCGCGGCGACTCGACCGCCTGATAAACTTCGCCCGCAGGCACGGCAAAGCCTTCGGTAATAATCTTGAAATGATAGATGAGCGCTTCCATCTGCGTCTTCATCATCTCGCGGTCGGGCAGAACCACCTTCGGAGCCACTGCCTTGATCGGTCCTTGTGGCATTCCATCCACCGCTTGCTGCACCATGGCGATGGATTCCCGCATTTCCGCCACCCGGCATGTATAGCGGGCAAACACGTCGCCGTCCTGCGATACCGGCACCTTAAACTTGAAATTCTCGTAGCCGGAATACGGCATGTCACGCCGCAGATCGAAATCCACTCCGCTGCCCCGCAACGTCGGCCCGCTGGCTCCCAGAGCTATAGCGTCATCCGCGGTAATCCGCGCCACGCCCTTGGTACGCATGCCCCAAATGGGGTTTCCGGTCAGTAGGTTTTCGTATTCATCCACCTTGGAAGGAAAGCTCTTGGCGAAATCCCGGACTTTCTCGAAAAATCCCAGCGGCGGTTCCAGCGCCAGCCCGCCCACGCGGAAGTAGGAAGTCATCATGCGCTGTCCGCTCACCATCTCGAACAGCCGCAGGATGTCCTCGCGCTCGCGGAAGCAATACAGAAAAACGGTCATGGCGCCAATATCGAGCGCGTGCGTGCCCAGCCAGACCAGGTGCGAGTTGATGCGCGTCAGTTCGTTCAGCATCACGCGCATCCACTGTGCCTTGGGCGGGATCTCCAGCCCCAGCAGTTTTTCCACCGCCAGTACGTAGCAAAGGTTGTTGGTCAGCGGACAGAGATAGTCGATGCGGTCGGTCAGGGGCACTACTTGCTGGTAGAACTTGGCCTCGCAGGTCTTTTCGATCCCGGTGTGCAAATACCCGATGTCGGGCATGATGCGCACAATATTTTCGCCATCAATTTCCAGGATCAGGCGCAGCACCCCGTGGGTCGAGGGATGATGCGGCCCCATATTCAGGATCATGGTGCGATCCTGTCCGGGTTCCAGCGCGGGGGCGGGGGAAAGATGAGCCATGGCGATTTCTAGCGGTAGCCCTCCACCGGATAATCCTTGCGCAAGGGATAGCCTTCCCAATCTTCGGGCATCAGCAGCCGCCGCAAGTAGGGATGTCCGGCAAATCGCACTCCGAAAAGGTCGAACACTTCCCGCTCGAAATAATTGGCTGAGGGCCAAACCGGCGTGACCGAATCCAGCGCCGGACTGCCGCCATCAAGCCGAACCTTCAACCGCACTCGTTCTTTTTTCGGAATCGACAGCAGGTGGTAAACCACTTCAAAGCGCGGCTCGGAAGGAAACCAATCCACACAGGTCACGTCTGCCAGATAATTGAAAGGACAATCCACATCGTCGCGCAGCAACATGCAGGCTTCGCGGATCGATGACCGCTCCACATAAATACTGATCTCGTCGCGATCGAACTTCGCCCCTTGAGCCGCGGCTGGATTCCAGGCCAGCAATTTGGCGATGGCCGGGTGGTTCTTCAACTGCTCCAGATCGGTGATGGCCGGTTCTAGCGGCATCAGACCTCGCCTCGCCGGGCCGAAGGCTTGCCCCAGTCGAGCGCACCCTTTTTCCAGACATAAAAGAAGCCCACCAGCATGATCCCGATATAGACCAGCATCTCCCAGAAACCAAACATCTTCAGATCGCGCAGAATCACCGCCCAGGGATAAAGGAACACCGCTTCTACGTCGAAGAGAATGAAGAGCATGGCTACCAGGTAGAATTTGACCGAGAAACGTTCCCTGGCGTCCCCCACCGGCGTCATCCCACATTCATAGGGAGACATTTTGGCCCGTGTAGGCCGGCGATACCCGATAAGATACGACAGCAGCACGATTGCCCCTGCCAGGGCGATCGCGACCAGAAAATGGATCAGTAATGGCAGGTAATTGGCGAAGTAATTGTCGGGCATGGGAGAGCTATATATAATTCGCGCCAGGCGTTACGTAAACATTCTAGATTAGATTTCGTGGTTGGCAGTGTCAAGCGACGCAGCCCCATTTGTCGAAGCTTTTTGAGATTAAATTTGTATTAATTTTTACGATAGGTGCAATCTCTTTAGGTTCTTGAAGTCGGTTCGTGAAGGACAGCGTATGATTTTCGGCTTTAACACGGATATCAAGCAGGCTGACACCGTCTACCACGTGCAGAGCGAGGCCCGCGAGAGCGAACTCCTGCTGCAAACCCAGGTATTCGTGCGCGGCCGCTGCATCGGAAAGCGCGCCACCCCGTATGGGGACAAACTCGCCGGGGGCTTTAGCGATCAGCAAAAAGAGCTTGGCCTGCGCGACCAGCACCGCCTGGTGCTCGATGCCATCCGCGATGGCCGTCTGGACGACGTTCTGGACAAGCGCGAGACGCCGGAAACTCTAGCCGCCATCAAAGAGCTCGACCTGCACTGGATCAACGCCCATTCCGTCCACGCCGACCGCAACCTCACCATGCGTTTGCGCGTCACCGAAAGCGGCTCCGGCGTCCCCGGCGCCCGCCTCACCGTCCGCTTCGCCCGCCCCGATACCACACCTCTCTACGCTCAGGTGGTCACCGACCAGGCCGGCGACGCCGAAATGAAAATCGAAATGGACGAATCCTCCCTCCCCGATTCCTCCGTGCTGGTGCAGGCCAGCTATTCCGGCCGCACCGCCACCCGCAAGTTCCAGCTAAAAAAAATAGAAGCCTGACCATCTTCACCGGCCCCGTCGGGACGGCCGCCCCCGGCTGTCCGGCGGAGCAAAGCTCCGCGAGCTTTAGACTCGGGCAAGGGCCAGCCGGGCCGGACCGGACAAAACATTCTCCGTAGAGACGTTGCTTGCAACGTCTTGCCGGTGACGGCAGAGACGTAGCCAAGTCACGTCTCTACGGCGGAGGATCACGGTGGAAAAACGAAAGAGCAAGCGCTCTTGCCCGCACCGCGATTAGTTGCGAAAATCGTTCCGATGAAGCTCACCATCAACGGCCAGCAGCAGGACTCCGCCTCCACCACCCTGGCCCAACTGATCGAACGTTTAGGCATGAAACAAGACCGCGTCGCGGTGGAACTAAACCGCAACATCATCCCCCGCGACCAATGGGCCGGGACGAACCTCACCGAAGGCGACCAGTTGGAGATTGTCCACTTCGTAGGCGGCGGCGCTTGAAGTGTGGGGCGGACACTCTTGTCCGCCGTCTTTGACTTTGACGTTGAACACCCCAATGACCATCGCAGCCGGCCTCCGCCCTCCGAGACGCAGGGAACTCCTCTAGTCACCCCATCCCCCAACTCCGCCATTGACAGCCGCTAATCTGCGCCTAAAATGTCTCAAACATTTTGTATTCCAAATGTTTGAAACATTTCTGTCCCCAGAATGCAGATGCAGTTCACATCCCGCGAAGTAGTGGCGCTCACCGGCATCACACTCCGCCAGTTGCAATGGTGGGACGAGCGCCGTATCGTCGTCCCTTCGCGGGAAGGCCATCGTCGTCTTTACTCCACGGAAGATCTCGCCGAGGTGGCGGTCATCTGCGAGCTGCGCCGCCGCGGCTTCTCCCTGCAGCGTGTACGTAAGGTGATGCGCTTTCTGCAGCGCGAGTTCAGCAAACGCCTGGCGGAAACCGTCAGCGGCTCGTCTGACTACCATCTCCTTACCGACGGCCGCACCCTTTACCTCGAAACTTCGGCCCGGCAGATCGTGGACATACTCAAGAATTCCCGTCAGCCCATGCTGAACATTTGGCTACGCGACACCGTGCGCCAGGTGCGTGCCGTAATCCGCAACGCCGGGAAAAAAGCTAGCGCTGCCGCGTCGTACTCAGCACGCCACAGCAGAAAAGTTTCGTAAGCATGGAAGTTTGGCTCGAGACTTCGGCACGAGACTTTAGCGACCCAGGGGAGGCGAGATGGTTGCAGAACTGAACGTCCTGAACGAATGGATTCCCGAGCAAATGCAGCCGGGCACCATCTTCGTGCTCGAAAATGCCGGCCACGTGGGCGAAAAGGAAGATCCCTATTGGGCTGTGCTGTCCTGTCCCGACTGCGGCACCCTGGGCCTCATCACGCGCAAACAACTCGCCGGCCTGCTCCCGGTCATCTGCGGCTCCGACCACTGCTCGGTGCAATTCTTCATCAACGACAACGACATCGTAATCCGCAAACCATCCTGAATTCGGTTAATGGCTCAATTCGATTTCCATAGGCCACCGAATTCTCATTTTGAGTGCTTCGCAGCTGCCCAGAGTTCGAAGCGACGGATTTGTTTGATGGTCCCGCTCCACATATCCATATGCCCTCGTTCACTCGAACTGAAAACGCCTTCGAGTAGAACGTAGTTCATGTTTAGCGTTGCGCGCTGTTTCGTGATTGCGGGTGTAACGGTGACCCAGATACCGTTTCCCAATATGGCGTTCTCATAGTCTTCGCGATGGAGATAGAGCACATCCCCCTCAAATTCAAGTCGCAGAAAACCGATCACCCGGATTAGCTTTCCGTCGAACTTCTCTGGGTTCGCAATCAACTGAACGAGAGTGACATCGGTCGGCTGCTGAGCCTGAATCGGCGTAACTAGCAAAGTTGCAATCATGCAGGCTAGAACAATAAGTTTCATGAGTCTCCGAATGCGTTCAAGAACCCACTTCAAGCACCTACTCGCCCGGCGCCTTGACCGACTACCTGAATCCGGAATCCAAACCCGTCTAGCCCACAGCCATCTGATACAGCTGATTCACCGTCTTCCAGTTTCGCGTCGTGGTGCCGACCTTCAGCGTCTTCTCCAAAACGTTATTGCTTACCCTAGTCTCGTGGTAACCATTCGGGCAGTAGAGATAGACTGCCGCCCCCGAACAGCGAAACTGATCGGGAGCAGCAGCAATCGCATCCAGCATCTTCAGCGCGCCTTTCTCGGGCGCGCGCGACAAGAAAGTAACGTGCAGCTTGGAAAGATCGATGCCTTTTTCTTTCAGCAGCGGATTATTCTTTATGACTTCGCCGATCTCGGCCGCAGTCTTCACCACCACCGGCACCGGAAAGCCAAACCGACGAAGGACCTTCCGTTCAATCCGTTTCACCAGATTCTCGGGGGCTTGCGCCCGCCCTTTGAAAACCACGTTCCCACTCTGAATGTACGTCTTCACATCGTCAAAGCCTAACCCCTGGAACGCCCTCCGAAGCTGATCCATCTTGACGATCTTGTGCCCACCCAAATTAATCCCGCGCAGCAAAGCCACGTAGGTTAATTTGCCGGTCGCGCGAGAGGCTTTCGTCATCAGGAAACACCTAGCAGTTGGCAGTGCAGTTCAAGTCTGGATAAAAAGTTTTCTTTGAGTCCTTCGCGACCTTGCGGTCAAAAGCTCTTCAGGTGCAGGCTGCAAAGAAAGTAAACGCCTACCGGCTCTGCCTGATTCCCGCCCCCTCCAGCGGCACGGGAATCTGTTCCACAATCTCGATATCGAACCCTTCCAACCCGGCAACTTTTCGAGGATGGTTGGTCAAGAGCCGAATCCGCCGCAGTTTCAGGTCGGAAAGAATCTGCGCTCCGATGCCAATTTCACGCTGGGTTTTGCGTTCACTGTCCGGCAGCGCCGGCAACCGTTTTTCACGATGAAACGCAAGCGCGGTTCGCTCCGCCACCTTCTCCACCGAAAAGCCTTTGGAAGTCTGGTGCAAGTAGATGAGCGCCCCGCGGCCTTCCTGGGCAATCCTCTGCATCGAGCCTTCGAGCGTGGCGTGACAGTCGCAACCGGTAGATCCAAAAACATCGCCCATCAGGCAGTGGGAGTGCATGCGAACCAGAACAGGCTCGCCGCCGCTCTCAATATCGCCGCGCACCAAAGCCATGTGAGACTCGCCGCCATCCACTTCGCTTTCGTAGGCAATCAGGCGAAATTCACCATGCTGCGTGTCAATCAAAGCTTCGCCAACCCGATGCACGTGACGCTCGTGCTGCATGCGGTAGCGGATCAGTTCCGCCACAGTCAGCAGCTTCAACCCGTGAGTGCCACAGAATTCGATGAGATCGGGAACCCGCGCCATGGTCCCATCGTCGCGCATGATTTCGCAGATCACTCCGGCCGGCACCAGCCCCGCCAGCCGCGCCAGGTCCACGGAAGCTTCCGTCTGCCCGGCCCGCACCAGCACGCCACCCTTGCGCGCCCGCAGCGGAAACACATGCCCCGGCCGCGCCAGATCGGCCGGACGGGTGGCGGGATCGATTGCAACCTTAATGGTTCGAGCTCGATCGTAGGCTGAGATTCCGGTCGTCACACCGTCACGAGCGTCAATCGCTTCGCAAAAGGCAGTGCCGTAGTTCGAGGTATTTTCCGCGGTCATCGGACCAACCCGCAAATGGTCCAATCGCTCCTCGGTCATCGCCAGGCAGACCAATCCACGCCCATACTTGGCCATGAAATTGATGGTTTCTGGTGTCACCTTCTCCGCGGCCAGGGTCAGGTCGCCTTCATTCTCGCGGTCTTCATCGTCCACCACCACAACCATCCGCCCGGCGCGGATTTCCTCGAGCGCGGTAGGAACGTCAGTAAACGGCGATTGCGACGTCATAATGTGCAGATTGTAGCAAAAAGGGTGCAGAAAACTTGCCCATCTCAACCCTGATGTAGTCGCTGGCGCCGAGCATAAGTTCGAACGCATAAGACCAGACCACCGCAACCACCAATGAAATAGGAAGCCAGATGGGCCCAGGCATCAGCCATGAATCGAGAGTGCTTCCAAGCGGGGATAGCCTCGGCGAGCGGTCCTTGCAAGGAAATCACTCCCGTATTTGTCAAAAAAAATCCTGCCACACCGGCCACCAGCGCACCGCAAGCCATGGATACGAGCAGGAGCCTGATGGGATGGGACAGTTCGCGAGCGCTCAGCGAGGGCAGCGAGCCGAGTCTAGCCGAAGCCGCGAGTAAAATTCCGAGCCCGCATCCGACCCACCATGTGGCAAGTATGCCCCACTCCAAACCAAGGAGAGTTGGTGAGGTAAGCGGCAGTATCATCGGGTGCGCTACGGAGAAGTACTCGACACAAACTCTAGCTGTGATTTGGTCGTGGAGAATGCCGTAGATCACGGCGGCAACAATACACAGCAGCCATATCTTGAGGAACTCCATGGCCCACATCTCATGCGGCGGGATACGCCAGCCGTATCACCCAAAAAATCACTCCTGCCGCCGCCGCCGAAGCTGGAATGGTTATGATCCAGGCCCAAACAATTCGCCGTGCCACTCCCCAACGCACTGCCGACAAACGATGCACCGCCCCAACTCCGATAATCGCTCCGGTAATCGTATGTGTGGTGCTGACCGGAATCCCGGCCAGGGCCGTCCCGAACAGGGTCATAGCCCCGGCGGTTTCCGCACAAAATCCGCCCAACGGTTTGAGCTTGGTAATTTTCGATCCCATGGTGTGAACAATTCGCCAGCCACCGAAATAAGTGCCCAAAGCTATGGCAGTGTGCGCGGCGAGAATGATGAACCACTTGTAGTGTCCCCATTCGTGAGTCATTTCATCCGGAGTCATATACCCGGCGGTGAACAAAGCTCCCGCGATAATTCCCATCGTCTTCTGGGCATCATTGCCCCCATGTCCCAGGCTGTAAGCCGCTGCCGACAGCAATTGCAACTTGCGAAACCATTTGTCAATGTTCCGCGGAGTCTGGCGGCGCAGAACCCAGTAACTGGCGCTGGAAAAGAAAAGCGCCAGCACCAGCCCCAGGATGGGCGCGACCACGATGAAAATCAGGGTCTTGGTCCAGCCCTGGGGAAGAATCACGGAATACGCGCTGCTCCACCCGTGATTCAAAGCCGCGCGCGCCATCGCTGCACCGGCGTACCCTCCAATCAAAGCGTGCGAGGAAGAGGTCGGCAAACCCAACCACCAGGTGAACAAGTCCCACAGGAACGCCCCCCCCAACCAGGCCATGACCCCATACTGGGGTCAGTTCATCCACCCCCCCATTCCCCCCCCCCCCCCTTTTTCCCC
>JACXTT010002505.1_pt1 | contig 29078 bp, 20 predicted proteins | sample 9270951 | NCBI WGS metagenome assembly JACXTT01 (sample SAMN15532306, study PRJNA645909) | rock metagenome | isolation source: weathered quartz diorite | place: Puerto Rico | collected 2017-06-21 | reverse complement strand
GAAAGTCGAGACCGAGGCCGTCGAGGCGAGCCAAAGTGGCAGGTCGATGTAGAGCATCTGAAACCAGCCTTGATTGAATCGCACAATCATCGCCGGCAATAGCAGGAATGACAGCACAATCATCAGCGGATAAGAAATGTTCGCTGTCAGATGAAAGAACGCCTCCAATTTGATCTTCCACGGCAAATTACTCCGCAATATCCGCGGCAATAGTTTGATCGCAGTCTGTATTAATCCTTTTGCCCATCGAGCCTGTTGGCTCTTGAAGGAATTCATTTCGACCGGAAGCTCGGCGGGACAGACGATGTGCGGCAGATAAAGGAATTTCCACCCTGCCATCTGTGCGCGGTAGCTCAGATCCGTGTCTTCGGTCAATGTGTCGTGCTGCCAACCACCCGCACTTTCGATGGCTGTGCGGCGCCAGATGCCGGCCGTTCCGTTGAAATTGAAAAACCGGCCGGAGAAATGTCTTCCGCCATGCTCGATGACAAAGTGACCGTCAAGGATTACGGACTCGACTTGAGTGAGGAACGAATATTCGCGATTGATATGCCCCCAACGCACCTGCACCATACCAACCTGCGAATCGCTGAAATAATCGACGACATCTTCCAAAAAGTTCGGCGCAGGAATGAAATCCGCATCGAAAATCGCGATGAAGTCGCCCGTCGCGACTTTCAATCCATTCTCGAGGGCGCCTGCCTTGAAGCCGTGCCGATTCTCGCGGTGAATGTGGTGGATATCGAAACCGAGTTGCTGATACTTCTCTACGCACGCGGCGGCGATCTCCACCGTTGAATCTGTGGAGTCATCCAAAACCTGAATCTCCAGCAGGTCGCGTGGATAACTGACATTGCATGCGGCCTCGACAAGGCGCTCCACAACGTAGAGTTCGTTGTAGATCGGAAGTTGAATTGTGACTCGCGGCTTGACGTCGAGAACAGCCTTGGGCTTCGCGGTTTTGTTTTTGTGTTTGAGATACAAATACACCAGGTGGTACCGATGGATGCCGTACGCCGCCAGGATGATCAGGATTGTCAGGTAAGGAATGAGGATGAAGCCGTCGAATGCAGTCAGTTTATAAAGCCGATTCCAGTGATCGATGGCAGGCAGTTGATAGAAGTGCGGCCGCTCTGGAGGAAGGATGAGACTGAGGAAGACAGCAAAATTGTTCACCTGATTAAGATGTCTCCAGCGAATGTTAGAAGTAAAAGGATACTGATATAGCCGTTCAGATTAAAAAATGCGACGTTAATCCGACTCAGGTCTTGCGGTGTTACGAGCCGATGTTCCCAATACAGAATTCCCGCGACAATTGTGATTCCCCCGTACGCAATCCAGCCAAGATTCGTCAGTAGAGCCGTTCCAATCAACAGCAGCACCGTTGCGGCGTGGAACAGTGTCGAAATTCGAAGCGCCGGCCCTATTCCGAATCGCGACGGCAGCGAAAACAGTTTCGACTTGCGATCGAATTCGATGTCTTGCAGCGCGTAAATCAGATCGAATCCGGCAACCCAAAACATGACGGCCGCGCTCAACAGAACAGGCGGCCAATCAAATTCGCCTCGGATTGCCAACCATGCTGCAAGAGGAGCGCAACCGACCGCAAAACCCAACACGAGGTGGCTGAGCGATGTGAATCTCTTAGTGTACGAGTATGAAAGCAGGATTGCTAGTGTGGGAAAGGATAGATAAAAGCACAATCGGTTCAGTTGCCATGCAGAGAAAACAAAAAGGACCGACATCGCAATCGTGAAGGTGGCGGCAAATTGCATCGAAAGTGTCCCTCGTGGCAGTGCACGGCCATCTGTTCGAGGGTTGAGTTTGTCGTAAGTCCGGTCCGCAATCCGATTGAATGTCATGGCCGCGCTGCGTCCCCCGACCATTGCTCCAACAATCCAGCCGGCCTGCCAAAAACTAGGCAGTCCCTTTCGGGCCAGCAATGCTCCTATAAATGCAAAGGGTAAAGCGAAGAGTGTGTGCTCGAACTTGATCATTTCGAGCGTTATTCGTAACTTCCGCAGTGTCAATAGTTAGCTCCCGGCGGAGGGCATTCTAAGTCTAACTCACTATGGGCTATTCCAAGCAACGACTTAGACAGGTGACGGAACTTCAGAGAGAGGCAGTCCGCCGAATTCAGACGGATATAGGGGAAATTCACCCCTCCCCATCTAGAAAGTATATTGAGGAGTTCAGTCAGGAGTTTGACGCGTTTGAGTCAGTTTGCGAACCAGACGACATCCTTAGAGCGGCCCTCGACGCGAATCTGATCTGGGTCGGCGACTACCATGCGTTGTCCAAAAGCCAAATGTACGTCGTCGAGTTTCTCAAGGAGATTGCGCGATGCAAGGATAATGTCGCCCTGGCGGTCGAACCCATCTTCGCGCGAAACCAGGAGATCCTCGATCAGTGGATGGGCCGCAAAATTTCGGAGCAGGAGTTCCTGGACCGTATCCGGTATCAAGACGAGTGGGGTTGCGAATGGGCCGGCTACAGATCCATTTTTGAGGCGGCTCGTGACCTTCGGATCCCTGTTTGCGGCGTCGATTGTCACCCGCGCAATGACATGCGCAGCATCGGAAGGCGTGACCTCGGTGTCGCTCGACGTATTGCACGGCTGATCGAAAAAAATCCTTCACAAACGCTGATCGTGGTCTTTGGCGAATCTCATCTCTCATCGAATCACTTGCCAAAGCGAGTGCACACCATTCTGGACCGAAAAGCAATCCACACACAGGAGTTGGTCATCCTGCAGAATATCGACGCGCTTTACTGGCAGCTCCAAGAGAGCGGACTCGGCGAAGCGCGCGCTGTCCAAATACGCGAGAGTGCCTACTGCGTGTTCAACGCCACACCGATTGAGAAATACGAATCGTTCCGCCAGTATTTGCACAAGTGCATCGAGGAAGATTCATCGGGAGACTGGACGCTTCTCGCCCAGACATTAGCGGAAATCATGATGGAGTTTCTCGCCATCAAGAAGAACGAATCGCTCGTAAACCACTTGCCCGCCATCGATGGCAGTCAACTGAGCGCTGTTGCTGAGGAATTTGCCCGATGCATGCATCAAGCATGCCGCGGCGAACTCGAGAAACGAGTCGAACGCGCAGCCCAGGATGAATTCTTTGTGAAGGTCATCGAGAACGGCCTGGGTTACTTCTGCTCCAAATTGCTGGATTCTTCCCGCGACGGCATTGAATCTCTGGCGGAGCGGGTTCTGAACCAAATCAGCCGTGATGACCGTCTGACCAGAGCGATTGAGCTTCTTGTCGATCCGGGAAAGCGTCCCGGGGCGCAGCACTTCGCAGCCTTGCGGTCCGTTATCGAAGCGAAAGCTGGAAAGCAGAAGGCCATGAGGATGCTCAGCCAGTTATTGGGATATGCCCTCGGCCGCCGGCTGTATAACGCCTATCTCCAGTCACGTATTTCCCGCAAAGAAATCCAAGCCCTCTTCAACGATCCTCTGAATACGCCGAATCGTCCGTTAGAATGCTATAGAGAACTACACTTGCTGTAGGTAATTCCAGGACGATGGGGAAATTGGGGACAGTCCCCATTTTCTTGTAGTTCAGAAAATGGGGACTGTCCCCAATTTCCCCATCGTCCTGGAATTGCGCTTGGCGCGGCATATGACAGAAGATCAAATTCGTAAGATTTTGGAGGAATACAAATCAGGCGGAATCTCCTCGGATGACGCTCTCCATCGCCTGCGGTCGCTGCCGTTCGAGGATCTCGGATTTGCAAACGTGGATCACCATCGCAGTCTGCGGCAGGGTTTCCCCGAAGTCATTTTTGGTGCCGGAAAAACTGTGGATCAAGTGGCCCGCATCGTCGAATCCATGCACAAGCACAATCACAACATTCTCATCACGCGATCCTCGACCTCTCATTTCGAACGGGTGAAGCAGATCGCGCCCGAAGCGGAATTTCACGAAGGTGCGCGGGCGATAACAATTCTGAAAGACAAAAGCGTTCACGGCAAAGGCACTGTGATGGTCGTATCCGCCGGAACGTCGGATATGCCTGTCGCCGAAGAGGCGGTGGTTACGCTGAGAGTGATGGGGAACCACGTCGATTCACTCTATGATGTCGGAGTTTCCGGACTTCATCGCTTATTGGACCGGCGCGAAAGGCTCACCAAAGCACGCGTGCTGATTGTGGTCGCGGGGATGGAAGGCGCATTGCCCAGCGTTGTCGGCGGCCTTGTTTCGGTTCCGGTAATCGCTGTGCCTACCAGCATTGGGTACGGCGCGAGCTTCAATGGCCTCGCCGCGTTATTGTCGATGCTGAACAGTTGCGCATCCAATGTAACCGTGGTCAATATCGACAACGGCTACGGCGCAGCTGTGGTTGCCAGTCTCATCAATAGACAATAGCCCTCATGAATTTCTCTCTCGATGCCTTGGAATACTACCGGCTCAAGGAGTTGCTTGGGCGATATGTTTCCACACAAGCAGCTCGCCATGTGCTCGATGAGTTAGAGCCGATCACCAAAGCGGAGAAACTCAACGAAGAGCACGCAATAACAGCCGAAGCAATGCAATACCTGGGGGAACATCGGGTCCCGTTCAACGACATTGCCTTGTTGCCCCTCGCCATCGATAAACTCACGGTCGCCGGATCCGTTCTAGAGATCGCAGAAATCGAGGCAATCCAATCATTCCTTTCACACAGTGAAGGATTGCGAATTCGCTGGAAAGAGGAGCGTGAAAAGTTTCCGAAACTCGCGCAAACGGCACAGCGATTGCCCGACTTGCGAGAGCTTGGCAAACATCTTGGCCGCGCAATTCAAAACGGCGAAATCGACGAGAACTACAGTCCGGAGCTGCGGCGCATACGCAAAGCGATAGCGGCCGCCCGCGCACGTTTAACTGAAAAGCTCGAATCGATCCTTCGAAGTCCCACGTACTCTTCCCAACTCCAAGAAGAATTCATCACTATCCGGAACGGCCGTTTTGTGATCCCCATACGTGCGGAGCAAAAGCGGACTGTCGACGGCATCATTCATGGCACGTCGTCCAGCGGCGCGACGGTTTTCATGGAACCCCTGGCCGTTTTGGAAATGAACAATGAAATGGTGCGATTGCAAGACGAGGAGCAAGCTGAGATCGCGCGCATTCTCGCGGAATTGACCGATCTCATTCAGGCCAGCTCGGGGCCGATCGAATCGGCGCGATCTCTTTCGGCATATTTGGAACTGGTGTTCGCGAAGGCCCGGTTTGGACGTGAATTCGATTGTGTGCGAGCGGAATTCTCTCTTGGCTCGCTCCTTAGTCTGATCAAGGCGCGACATCCGTTGCTGGAGGACAATCTCCGCCGCGAACACTCGGCCATGACGCCGATCTCCCTCGATATGGATACGAATCGGCGAATCTTGGTTATCAGTGGACCAAATGCCGGTGGGAAGACAGTTGTCCTCAAGACCACAGGGCTCCTCGCTTTGATGGCGCAATCCGGCATTCCGGTTCCTGCCGAAGGAACCACGTTGCCGATCTTCGACCGCATTCTCGCCGACATCGGGGATCAACAGTCGATCACGAATCATCTCAGCACGTTTTCGGCGCATGTGCTGGCCATTAGCTCAATGCTGGACTCCGCAACTACACAATCGCTCATCCTTCTCGATGAGATTGGAAGCAGCACGGAACCGGGCGAAGGGGCCGCTTTGGGCAAAGCCGTTCTCGAAAAATTCCGTGAAATCGGCGCCTTCGCGATTGCGACGACGCATTACAACCGATTGAAGCTATACGCAGAAACCACTCCGGGCGTGGCCAATGCTGCGATGGAATTCAACGAAATCACGTTGGAACCCACTTATCGCCTGCTTCACGGACTTTCGGGCGCGTCCAGTGGCCTCAAGATCGCCGAACGTCTGCGACTGCCGCGACCCGTGCTCGAAAGAGCGATCCAGTTTCTCGACACTGCGGACGTTGAAGCTGCGCATTACGTCGAAGAACTGCGCCGGCGAATTGTTGGGCTGGAGCAGGAGAAGGCGCGGCTGGAAAAGGAACGAAAGGAATTCGAGGATTGGAAGCAGAGGGAACTCGATCAGTTGACCGCGCAGCATAAAGAGGAAATCGCGAAAGTCGAAAAGAAGCTCGAGCGGATCGTGCAAGAAATGTCGGAGCGGGCGTCGCGAGAGTTGGAGTCGGTTCGTGATGAAGGGGTAAAGAAGTTTCAGAAGAGACTGGCAAATGCGAAGGCTCAAGCGACGAGAGAAGTCGAGAGAGAGAAAGAGAAGATTCAGCCGGCGGCAGAAGCGCCCTCATCCGGCGCCCGTCCAAGTAATGCCCCCACCCTCTCCCTGCTGCGGGAGGGACACGCCGTTCGAGTTCTATCATTGGCCGTAACGGGGACCGTCACTTCCGTCAAAGATGACCAAGCGGAGGTTCTCGTTGGAAATATCAAATTGCGGAGGCCGGTGGCTGATCTGGAAGTCGTGGAAACGGCACCAATCAAATTGCCGCGGAATGTCCACGTCAACGTCTCAACGAAGCAGCTCGAGAAAAACGAAATCAATGTTGTCGGGAGGAAAGTCGATGAAGCGGTTGAGATCACAGATAAATTTCTCGACGATGCATTCCTCGCCCAGGTGAACACGATCCGTATCGTTCACGGAATGGGTACGGGCGCGCTTCGCCAGGCAATATCGGAGTTGCTGAGCGGCCACCCGCATGTCAGCCACTTCGAATCTGCACAGCAGTCCGAAGGGGGCCGAGGCGTGACGATCGTCACCCTGCGGTCGTAATCACCCCAAAGCATTGGCGTAATTCGCGTCATTGGCGGCTGAATTAAACCTTGCTATTTTCCCCTCTCCACGTATAAATTTACCGATTTAGTTTTTTCGGACCCCGCGCCGGCCTTAAATGAACAACTTCACCGAAACTGTTCGTAATTCTGCCGACATTGTCCGCGTAGTTTCGGATTACGTCAGCCTGAAAGGCACGGGGACTACACTGAAGGGGCTTTGCCCCTTTCACTCCGAAAAAACGCCTTCGTTCACGGTTCATCGAGACAAACAATTCTTCCACTGTTTTGGTTGCCACGCCGGTGGCGATGTTTTTTCGTTTGTAATGCTGGCAGAAAAAGTCCCATTTCCGGAAGCTCTCGAATTGGTCGCCGAGAAGTGCGGAATTTCCATTCCAGCCACGCGTGCGGACTCCGACAAATTCGACGAGCGCAAGCAGCTTTTTGAAATCCACGAGCGGGCTGCGGCGTATTTCAAGCAGATGCTCGCAACGGATGAAGCCGGGCCGGCCCGGCAGGTTATCGAGAAGCGGAAGGTCCTGCCGGCTTTTGTTGAACGATTCAATCTTGGCTATGCACCGGCCACCGGTTTGATGAATTACTTAAGGTTGAAAGATCCGGTAAACAGCGGACTTTTTGTGAAGAACGACCGCGGCGAAATATACGACCGGTTTCGCCGCCGCCTCATGTTTCCGATCTGGAACGAACGCGGCCGAGTTATCGGGTTTGGCGGCCGCGCCTTGCTGCCGGATGCTCAGCCGAAGTATTTGAATTCGGCTGAATCGCCGTTGTATTCGAAATCGCACGTGCTGTATGCGATGCACTTCGCTAGAGATGCTGCTCAGAAGGCAGGTCGTTTGATCGTGGTCGAAGGCTACTTCGATTGCCTCAGCCTGCACCAGGCAGGCATCGAAAACGTGGTGGCGTCGTGCGGGACCGCGCTGACACAACAGCAGGTCGCGATAATGGTCCGATACGTGCCAGAGGTCGTCATGAATTACGACCCGGACGCCGCAGGTCAGAACGCAATGCGCCGCTCGATCGATCTGCTTTTGGCTAAGGGATTACGGGTTCGGATTCTCAAACTTGCCGATGGCCTCGACCCTGACGATTACGTTCGAAAAGAAGGGGGAGAGGTGTACGGCCGACTACTGGCGGGCGCACCTTATTTCTGGCAGTACCTAATGACCGAAGCTGCTAAACAGTATGACCTCAATGAGCCTTCGATGAAAGCCGCAGCGGTCAATGACGTCATGCAGCATGTTGCCAAAATCGATGATCGTGTCGAGCAACTCGAAGTGGCTCGATCCGTGGCAGAGGGTTTCAAGGTGCCGGAAAGTCTGATTTTGGAACGCCTCAAACTCAGTCCCCGGCGGCCGGAAGTCCGGCCTGTCGTTCGCACGGCCGGCCCGGCTGTCGAAACCGAACGGAAGTTGACGGTTGCTGAGAAGCAGCTGATCCAGGCTTTGCTGCAGGGAAGGGATATCGCCGGCGAATTGCTGCCGGCTTTGGAAGGTGAGTTGGGAGCTCAGATCTGGTCGCGGCCGGTTCTGGCACAGCTTGTAAAAGATCCGGCCCAACACATCGAAACAGTCTTAAATAGCGTCCAAGATGAAGTACTTAAACGAGAAGTTCGCGCTGCAGTTTCAGAACCATTCGGACCCATTACCACCGACCAGGCATTGGACTCCGTAAAGCGACTCTACGATGGCCATCTCGTCCAAAAATTAGAGGAGATCCGTGAACAACTCAAACAATACGGATCCGGGCCGGCTCCGGCCGAACTGGTACGAAGGCACATGGAAATAGTTGCTGAAAGAAGCCGTGTCGCGGCTTTCAAGGCTTGAAAACAGAAGGGAATAGCGTATTAGTGAGTAAAGGAATGGCAAAAGGCAATCATAAAAAAGGTTACGCAGTCGATAAAGACGTGCCGAAGAGCTCGATTTTAGAGGATCCACTAGCTGGCGGTCTAGAGGAAAAATACGACGATAGTGTCCAGAAACTGATCGATATCGGCAAGGAGAAGGGCTATCTCCTTTACGACGAGGTGAGCGATTTATTGCCCCCTGAAATCAGCTCTTCCGCCGAAGATTTGGACGACTTGTTTTCGGCCTTCGGCACGGCCGGCATCGAGGTCATCGACACGGATGACCAGACTTTCGCGCCGCTGGACAAGGTTCCCAGCGAAAAGAAATTCGATGCCGAGACGCCGGAAGAAGGCGTTGAACTGGATCTGACTCCAGGCGCACTCGAAAAGACAAACGATCCCGTTCGCATGTACCTCCGCGAAATGGGAACTGTGCCGCTGTTGACTCGCGACGGTGAAGTCGAAATTGCAAAGCGGATCGAGCGCGGGCAGTTGACTGTTCTCAAAGTTTTGTCGCGTTCGCCTGTTATCGTTCGGGAAATCATCTCGATTGGTGAACAGCTCAACCAGGATCCCAGCATCATTAAGGACATTCTCCAGTTTAGCGATGAAGAATTGACCGACGAAAAAATCGAAGAGAAGCATCAGGAAACGCTCGACACCATTGATCAGATTGGTAAGACCTACAAGAAGGCCAACCAGCTTCGAGCGAAACTCGATGAAACGGCCAAATCCAAGAAGCCGCAATATCGCCGGGCCGCCTGGAATCTCGGCCGGTCGCGGGTATTCTTGTCGCAACTCGTCCGCTCGCTCGAGTTCTCAAATGCGGAGAAATTCCGCCTCGTCGGTTTGATGAAAAACACCGTCGAGAAGGTCCGGCCACTAGAGCACGAGTTGAACAAACTGGAGCGGAAGGCCGACCACACCAAGAAGGAATACCGGAAGGCCATACAGAAAGATATCCGTACGGTTAAAGGAAAAATCTCGGAAATAGAAGAAGAGACGAAATCCACCAGCCTCGAGCTGAAGCGTACGCTGCAAACTATCATGGCCGGCCAGATTCAGGCTGAAATCGCAAAACGCGAACTGGTGGAGGCAAATCTCCGATTGGTGGTTTCGATCGCGAAGAAATACACAAACCGCGGGTTGCAATTCCTAGACTTGATCCAGGAAGGCAATATCGGCTTGATGAAGGCGGTCGACAAATTCGAATACCGCCGAGGATACAAATTTTCAACCTACGCGACATGGTGGATTCGCCAGGCCATTACGCGCGCGATCGCGGATCAAGCCCGAACGATCCGTATCCCGGTGCACATGATCGAAACGATCAACAAACTGATCCGCACCTCCCGCGCTCTCGTGCAGGAACTCGGACGTGAGCCGACCAGCGAAGAAATCGCGAAGCGCATGGACATTCCGGTCTCCAAAGTCCGCAAAGTTTTGAAGATTGCACAGGAGCCCATCTCTCTGGAGACGCCGATCGGCGAAGAAGAAGATTCGCATCTTGGCGATTTCATCGAAGACCGCGGCGTGGTCTCACCGGCCGACGCGGTCATCAACATCAACCTCAAGGAAATGACCGAACAAGTTCTGAATACGCTGACTCCGCGCGAAGAACGCGTGATCAAGATGCGATTCGGTCTCGAGGACGGAACCGAACATACTCTCGAAGAGGTCGGTCAGAACTTTGCGGTCACCCGCGAACGTATCCGCCAAATCGAAGCAAAAGCATTACGAAAGTTGCGGCATCCCAGCCGCAGCCGCCGGCTAAGGGCCTTTCTCGACGGGACTGGGCGGGACTGAGGTAAACTAAAAGGGCGCTTCGGCGCCCTTTAGTTTTTTTGGGCCCATAGCTCAGTCGGTTAGAGCTCCCGGCTCATAACCGGGCAGTCGTAGGTTCAAGTCCTACTGGGCCCATTTGTAGACGATGAATTCAGACCTAAAGCAACTTATCCGGCTGCAGTCGATCGACCTTTCCATTCAAGCACTCCGAGCAAGAATCGATAAGTTCCCCGGAATCTCAAAAGCCCTCGATGAAAAACTGAAAGCCGCCCAAACGAATCTCGAACACGCGAAAGAAAGGGCGAAATCCAATCAGAGCACCCGAAAAAAATATGAGGGGGAAATCAGCAGCATCGAGGGGAGGATCTCCAAATACCGCGACCAGATGATGGCGGTAAAGACCAATGAAGAGTACCGCGCTCTTCAGCACGAAATTGAGCATGCACAGCAGGGCATCCGAAAGATCGAAGACGAAATTCTGAATCTGATGATGGAAGCTGAAAACGGGCAGGCTGAGCTAAAAACTGCCGAGGCTCACCTCAAAGAAGATCAACAAAAAGTTAATGCGGAGCGGAAGCAGCTCGAGGAAGAGAACAAGCAGGACCTCAGCGCGCTCGACTCTTATCTGAAAGAGCGCAAAGAAATCGAGGCGTCCGTCGGGTCGGACCTGATTGCCCGATATGAGCGCGTCCGCAAGCTTCGCGGAGGCATCGGTGTCGCTGCGGCGCGAAACGAAGTTTGCGAAATTTGCCAGGTTCGGATCAGACCTCAGGTTTTCCAAGAAATCCGCAAGAACGATCAGATCATCGCTTGCGACGCGTGCCAGCGTATTCTTTACGACCCCGAGAATCTCGACCATCCATTTGAAGTGGCATGAAGCTGGAGGCCTACATCGATGGAGGCTCGCGCGGAAATCCGGGCGAGGCAGGCGCCGGTGTTTATTTTCCGGGAATCGTCCGGATTGCCGAATATCTCGGGACCGGCACCAACAATTTCGCTGAATACTCCGCGCTGCTCACCGCCCTCCGCTTCGCTGTCTTTACGAGGTGCGAGGAGCTTCAGGTCTTTGCGGATTCCGAGCTGGTCGTGAAGCAAATCAAAGGCGAATACCAAGTGAAGAACGAAGCGATCCGCTTGCTCTACGACACCGCAATTCGTTGGATCAAACTGATTCCCCACTTTGACATTGCCCACGTGCGCCGCGAGAACAATAAAGAAGCCGACAAACTAGCCAATCATGCGATGGATACACAACGCAATTCGGTCGACTGGTTGCGTTAATTGGGGACAGTCCCCATTTTCTTGTACTTCAGAAAATGGGGACTGTCCCCAATTAACGCAACCAGCGGCTAGAATTTGGGATTTCCTTCGATATCCAACAGCGTGAGAGGCGCAATATTGGTAGCTTTCAGCGGCGCTTCAATAGTTGCCCGGTCTCCGACAATCACGATAGCCAGATGATCGAGGTCAATGTACTGCTTCGCCACGCGAACCACGTCTTCCTTCGTGATCGTTGCAACGTTCTTCGCGTATTGCTGGTAAAAATCTTCGGGAAGACCCTGGACAAATATGCCGGTAATCGCGCCGTTGATTGCATTGACCGATGCAAATTGATCGGGTAGCCGTTGGATCAAGCCATCCTTAGCTGTCGCCAGCTCATCTTCCGTAATAGGCCGGCTGCCGCCGATGCCTCGGAGCTCCTTCATGAACTCGATGAGAGCGGCATCGCTCTTGGCCGTGACCACGTCACCACCGGCACGGAAGGGCCCGGGACCTTTGCCGAACGCGAATGAAGAGCTGACGCCGTAGCTGTATCCCTTCTCCTCACGGATATTGGCATTCAAGCGAGATTGGAATTGGCCTCCGAGAATTCGATTCATCACTTGGAGAGCAAAGTAATCGGAAGTCGTTCGCGGCGGGCCCGGATTGCCGAGCGCGAATGTGGACTGAGCGGCGCCGGGCTTGTCCACAAGATAGATCGTTGCCGGCCCGCGCTCCTGCACTCGCGGATAGGCAAATGTAGGCTTTTCCCCTCCCGTCGTCCACGCTGCGAGACTCCGCTCGATAACCGGCTTTACTGAGGCGGCTGTGACGTCACCGACGACAGTCACGATCGCGCGACCAGGTTGAAAATAAGATCGGTGAAACACGACGACTTCATCATGCGTGATTGCCTTTATGGAAGCTTCCCTGGCCGAACGCCCATAAGGATGCGCTTCTCCATAGAGCACTTTCGGAAAGACGACGCCTGCAATCGACGTTGTCCGATCCTTCGCCTGGCTTAATGCCACCAAGCGCTGTGCACGCAGGCGTTCAAGTGCATCCGCAGGAAACGTCGAATTCACCAACATGTCGGCGAGGATATCCAGCGTTGGCGCAAATTTACCGGTCGTCGCGAGAAATCCAATCGAACCGGTCTCACCGCCGATCGCCGTGTTGACGGTCGTTCCCAGCAACTGCAGGGCGTTCGAAAGCGCGTCGCCGTCCTTCGTCTTCGTTCCTTCGCTCATCATCGATGCGACCAGACTGCCGATGCCCGTTCGACCCGGCGGGTCGAATTGGTTTGAGCCCCCGAGAAATGTAATCGTGAATGAAACGAGCGGCAGATCGTGCTTCTCCGACACGATCAGATCAGCACCATTCGCAAGTTTGGATTTAGTCCATGCCGGCACATGAAGCGTCGGCGTCTTTCCCGGTGGAGGAATTTTTGAACGATCCAATGCCTGCTGCGCAGTGAATGGCAGCCAAACGAGAAATGCGATGGCGCGAAGTTTAGATGTCATCAAGATTCTCCGAGTCGTGGGTCAGTTCGAATTTTGATCGCGGTGTGACCCACTACGATTCTCCAGCTTTACTTGACAGGTTTACTTTCCGCGGGCTTCGATGCTTGATCAACCTTACCCATCGGTACAATGCTCAGTACAACACGGCCGCGCGTCAGATATTTGTTCGCGACGCGCTTCACATCAGCCGAGGTCACCACGAGTGATTTCGCGTAGTCGGTCTGAAATTGGGCGGCATTGCCATGGAAGCCAGCCCCATCGGCAAGTCGCAACGCTTTGCCCAGATTCGATTGAAGGCCGCTCACAAACTGCAGCTCGAGACCCGCGGTGGCCCGCTGAATTTCTTCCGGGGTCGGACCTTCCGCTTTCAGGCGTTGAAGTATCGCATCTGTCGATTCTTCAAGCTCAGTTAACGAATGCCCCGGCCGAGGCGTGATGACGATCTCAAACTCACCGGCGCTTTCGTTGCTGTCCTGGCTGGTTCCGACCGACGCTGCGGCCTGCTGATCGTAAACAAGCGCCTTTGTGAAGCGAGCCGTGCGAGGACCTGCCGTAATGGCGTCGAGTACCTGCAGCGCAAAGCGGTCGTCATTATCCAGTCCGACGGTCGGCCACACGATGTAGAGCCTTGGAATCTGTACGCGGTCTTCGTAGACGAGGCGTTTTTCGCTGTCGAGTGTCACAGGGCGAGCGGCGGGCCGTGCAAACGTTTTGCCCCGTTGGAACTCTCCGAAATATTTACTAACCCAGCCCCTCGCTTGTGCGACATCGAAATCACCAACGATGGAAAGGAACGTGTTGTTCGGTGCGTAATACAGACGAAAGAAATTTTTGACGTCTTCTTCCGACGCTGCCGAAAGATCGGCCATGCTGCCGATGACAGACCATGAATACGGGTGCAACGGCGGATAAATTGCCTGCGCTAGAATCTCGTACGCCCGGCCATAGGGTTGATTATCGTAACTCTGACGCCGCTCATTCTTGACCACGTCTCGCTGAGCATTCAGCTTTGCAATGTCGAGCGTATCGAGCAGGTAACCCATCCGGTCCGATTCGAGCCAGAGAGCCGATTCGAGATAATTACTCGGCACCGTTTCGAAATACACGGTGCGATCGTTCGAAGTCGTCCCGTTATTGTTTCCGCCAACTCCCTCAGTCAGCTTGTCATGAAGTCCGTAGGGAACGTGACCCGACCCCGTGAACATCACGTGCTCGAATAGATGGGCGAAACCCGTACGCCCGGGCGCCTCGTTTTTCGAGCCTACGTGATACCAAGCGGCGACCGCCACAGTCGGCGTGGAGTGATCCATCGCAAGAACAACGGTCAATCCGTTTGGCAATGTGTACGTTTCGATTGGAATCTTGATCGCTGTTGCCGGAGCGCGCTGCGGCTGTTGCGCTGCGGCCAGGGAAACGGTGACGATTACGACGAGGAACGAAAAGCGACGGATGTAGCTCAACACAAGGGCTCCTTTGTATGGATCATTTTTACATGAGATGCCTTGTTCTTCACAAAGGGGACGGGGCACCGCTTCCAGGGATTCGTCAGGCGTTACCCTCATGAGGAGGGGAACCCACGTTTATGGTTTCAATCGCGCATGGCGCACGGGCTGCTTTCTAAGAACACGACTTGCTTGACACTCCAAGACGGACCGATTAGGGTCGCTGCATGAAAAAAATCCTGCCGCTTGCGTTTCTTTTCCTCGTCTGCCTGTCGCGCTCTTCGGGAGCGACCACCTTCGCAGGTAACAATAAGGTGACGCCCGGAGAATTCGTGATCGATCCGCCGACGCTCATCAACCTCGGCTTCGAATGGTTCATCGACGGCGACGACAATCGCAACGCAACTGTCGAAGTGCGGTTTCGAAAAACCGGAGACGCGCAGTGGAAACAGGCCTTGCCTCTACTCCGGCTGCAGGGTGAAGAAATCTACAACGGCGCGCAGTTGAACGTCGTGTCTCCCAACATGTTTGCCGGAAGCATTCTGGATCTCGAGCCGGACACTTCGTATGAGTGCAACTTCGTGATGTCCGATCCCGACGGCGGCGGCGCGATGAAAACCGTGACCGTGCACACGCGTCCAGAGCCAAAGCCGTTCGAAGGTGGCCGGGTCTTTCATGTCTATCCCCACGGGTACAAGGGACAAAAACAGGAGCCGGCATTCGAGGGGCTGCTGTGCGCTTACAACCTGACATGTTCGGGAACCGATTGGGCCACGGCCGCGCGGCCGCGGGTGAAGCCCGGCGACACGATCCTCGTTCATGCCGGCCTCTACAAATACGATCGCTACGAGTACACGAATAATCTTTCCGTGAGCACGGTTCCATTCGACGGGACTTACTATCTAACCGCGAGCGGAACGGCGGAGAAGCCTATCGCCATCAAAGGTGCGGGTGACGGCGAAGCGATCTTCGACGGCAACGGCGCCTTCAACCTCTTCAATGTGAAGGCCGCCAACTACAACTACTTCGAAGGCTTGACATTCCGTAACACAGAAATCGCGATCTGGGCCGGCACGCAGTTCATCGTGGGCTCGAAGGGATTAACCGTGAAGAGATGCCGATTCGAGAACATCGGCATGGGCATTTATACGAACTACTCGGGCTCAAGCAACTTCTACATCGCCGACAACTGGTTCATCGGCAGGAACGATCCGGACCACGTCATCGGATGGAACGGTCCCGACTTCTGGGCTCAATTCGCCACGCCGGACTCGGGTCAGGTGTTCCCGCCGAAGATGCTGTCCTACATTGCGGTGAAGGTTTATGGTCCCGGCCACGTCATTGCATACAACTACGTCGCAAATTTCCATGACGGCATCGACATCGAAACCTACGGCAACCCCGACGGCTCGTCGGCAAGTGAGGGACCGAAGTATCCGTCGAAGGAATACTGGGACCGCCGTCCCGTTTCAATCGACTTCTACAACAACTACATGACGAACTTCCACGACAATCCGTTCGAGACCGACGGCGGTATGCACAATGTTCGTGTGCTCCGTAACATGATGATCAATTCGGCGTCGCATGCGTTTTGCAATCAGCCGTCCAACGGTGGTCCTGTCTACTGGGTCGGGAATATCGCTTACCATCTGCCCGGCGGATCGACCAGGCTGACGAATGGCTCCGCCGGTGTGCTGTTCTACAACAACACGATCCTCGCGGAGACGACGGCGCAAGGCACGTCGAACGTGCATTGGCGCAATAATCTCTTTCTTGGTGAGAATTCCGCGCCCGCAATTTTCAGCATCAACACATTCACGAACTACACATCGTCGGACTACAACGGATTTCGTCCGAACCCCGGCGCCGAGTTTTCGTTCCAGTGGAATTCGCCGCCGCCGGCGGTTGCTGCGGATTACAACGGACCCGGGCACCAGGCCGCTCTTCAGAACCGGCGATTTCCCAGCCTCGCTGATTACAGCAAGGCAACGCACCAGGACGAACACAGCATCCTGATCGACTATGACGTCTTCATGAACGTCCCGAAGCTCGATCGCACCGATCTCAAGAAAGTGCAGAAGGTCTATAAGGCGGAGGATTTCGATTTCCGGTTGAAACCGAATTCCGCGGCCATCGATCGCGGCCTCGTGTTGCCGAACGTGAATGACGGTTTCACGGGCCGAGCGCCCGATCTCGGCGCGCTGGAATCGGGCAAGCCTGTGCCGCAGTACGGGCCGAGGTCGTGATCGCTACAAAGATGCTGTTGACCAAGCCGATGTCGCAAACGCAAAGGCCGCTGCAGCTGATGCGCTTGAAGTAAAAGTATGAAAAACATTCGTAGCAATAAAAAGGAGTTGTCACCAGAACAACGTGAAGAACTACTCAGAGCATTGAAAGCCCGTTTTGAGAAAAACATGAACCGCCATAAAGGTCTTGAATGGGCCAAAGTACAAGCAAAGCTGGAAGCTCATACTGAAAAACTGTGGTCGCTCAATGAAATGGAAAGAACTGGCGGTGAACCGGATGTTGTTGGTCATGATAAAAAGATGGGCGAATACATTTTTTATGATTGTTCATCGGAAAGTCCCAAAGGCCGCAGAAGTGTTTGCTACGACCGTGAAGCGCTAGAGGCAAGGAAAGAAAATAAACCAGCAAATAGTGCTATTGAAATGGCTGCTGCTATGGGTATTGAGCTTTTGACCGAAGAACAATATCGAGGACTGCAGAAGCTTGGAGAATTCGATACAAAAACGTCGAGCTGGGTGAAAACACCTTCTGATATTAGAAAACTCAGCGGTGCCCTCTTTTGTGATCGTCGCTACGACACTGTCTTCGTGTATCACAACGGTGCAGAATCCTACTATGCCGCCAGGGGGTTCCGCGGCTCGCTAAGGGTCTAAATTTTGCACAAACAGCTAAATTTGAATTTGAGGCAACGAGATCCAAAGGCACTTTCGATAACGCCGTTAAGGATGAGGATCCAGGCAATCTGGCGCGGCTTCATCTTGGCAGTCCTCCTGTGAGTTTGAGAATCCACCGCATACACGTGTGTCCGAAGTCGACGCTGTCGCCGTACATCATCGGGCAGGCACCAGCGATCACGCTGATCTCGTGTTGACGGCAGTACTCGACAGCCTCCGGCGAGACGCTCGATCCCTTCCCTAGCGATTGGTGCATCCACACGCGGCGGACGCCGGCATCGTTGCAGTTGCGCACGATCCGCTCGGTGGTTTCAGGTTGCGTGATGATGACCACTCCGTCGACTCCACCCGGTATGGATTGCAGGTCGGGATAACAGCGATCGCCCTCGAAGGTCTGCATGTACGGATTCACCGGGAATACATCGTGCCCGGTGGTTTTCAACCGGTGATAGATCAAATTGGCGGCCGGATGGTGGCTGTTGTTGCGCGACACACCGGCAACCGCGATGCGCTTCTGAGCGAGAAAGTCGTGCACTTTCGTTTCGAGGTTTGTTGTCATAGTTGTCACAAACACTCCTCTCCCCCCGCTTCTGGGAATCAAGAAAAGACTCCCACGAGCGAGGCGGCAGTTCGAGCTGTCGCCAACGACCAGTGCCGGCTCACTGTCCGTCGGTCGCGAGCGCCTCGACCTGCCGCGCGGCCGCGCAGATCGTCTCGACGTCCTGGGCCGAGAGCCGCTTTTCGGGACGCAGCAGCGTGTAGGGTCCCGGCATCTTGCCTTCCGACGCGTCCTGGCACGATACTGACAGCAACGTTCGCCGCACCTCCGGCTGATATGAGGCCCACTCCGAAAAGTTGACCGCCCTTCGCCCTTCCGCGACTTCGTACGCCATCAGCCAGGACACGGGCGCGATTTGCGTGTACCACTGGCACACTGTTCCGTTCGAGTGACAGTCGCGGCATGAGCGATCCAGGACGGCAACTAGCCCGCTCGCCGTCCCCACGTGCCCCTGAATCATGCGGTTTGCATCAATCGGCGGGTTCGCGCGCTCGGGACGCACGAGTTGAGCGGCGGCGAAGACGACGAAGACGACAACGGCAGCTTGCTTGAGTCGTCTCCTCATGGCTCCTCCTCGCTGGCGTTGGAAAATCGGCGACTCATACGGGCTGCTTCGTCCTAGCGGCCACTACGGGAATCCGCGACGGGATCGCGACGGCTGGCTCCAGCCCCTGAACGAAGTAAAACCACTTGAACCCGACTCCGTGTGCCTTGAACAAATCGAGCAGCGGCTGCGATGCTTCTCCGTACACGGTCATGAAGTGATTGTCAGCGTAGTCCTTGAACAGCTTGTTACGAGCTTCGAGGATATGGCTGTTGTGCTCGATCAGCCCCTCCGGGCCGGTGTACGCCTCATGAACCTCGCATTCAGTGCCGTCGCTCGAGAGGAACCAGTCGTAGCGCAGTGTTCGTGTGTCCTTCTCTTTTGTGATCCTGATGCACTCAGCCGCTTGCTTTCTGAAGCCCTCCAGCTGTCCGGGTCGAACTGTCAAGTGTGCGAAAACCTCAAGGGCCATAAGTCCTCCTTCAAGGCCGGAAATCCGGCACACAATGTCGGGCCGTCACCGGATGTCTCATCAAAATGTGTCTGAAGTCGTCGACGTCGCGCTGGGCCGTCGCCCTGTCGCACAACTATAGCTGGCACGAAAAGGTCCTAATGAGCACGGCTTAGCCGCGAGCGGGGATCTTCTTGGGCAACATGCAAATGCAGACCATTCCGCAATGCGCGAGAATTGGCTGCCGTGCCAAAATGGCCAAGGAGATCAGGAAACGCCGAACTAACGTGGACAACTTGGCGCAGCGAACAGGGCTGTTTTCATATTATGACTGAGGCATCATATGGCGGCAGAGATCAATAACTACGACGAGTATGCTTTCATCGCGGATCTTTACGACGATGTAGTCCCGTATCGGAATCGTTCCGATGTGGATTTCTTTGTCGATGCCGCCCGCGCATCGGGTGGCCCGGTTCTCGAAGTGGGCTGCGGCACGGGACGTGTCTTGATCCCGACGGCGCGCGCGGGGTTCGACATCGTCGGCCTGGATTTGTCTTCATCCATGCTCGCCGTGTGCCGGATGCGCTTGCAGGAAGAACCTGAAGCCGTACGTTCCCGAGCGCGGCTCATCACTGGCGACATGCGGAACTTCGACGCCGGGCTGACTTTCAGCTTGGTCACGATCCCGTTCCGGCCGTTTCAGCATCTGACGACTGTCGAGGATCAACTATCGTGTCTGGCATCCATTCACAGGCATCTCGTCGATGGTGGCCGACTCATCCTCGACTTGTTCAACCCATGGCTCGAGGCGCTCGTCGAGGACAACACTGGCCAAGAATTCGGCGAGGAGCCCGAGTTCACGACATCCGATGGCCGCCGCGTCATTCGCCGCCACAAAATCGTGTCGCGAGACCGTACGAACCAGGTCCAACAGGTTGAGCTTGTCTACTACGTCACGCACCCGGATGGCCGGCGTGAGCGTTTGGTGCATGCGTTTTCTATGCGGTACCTCTATCGTTTCGAAGCCGAACATCTCCTCGTGCGCTCCGGATTTGAAGTGCAGGCGGTGTACAGCGACTACGACAAGAGTCCGTATGGCGCGAAGTATCCGGGGGATTTGATATTCGTCGCGAAGAGAATCTAAATCTGCTCTTTCAAGAAACACACAGACGGCGCCGGCTTCTTTGGAGCCGACACACGTTTGTTTACTCGTGCCGTAACGCTTCCACAGGTTCGATGCGCATCGCGCGTCGCGCGGGCACGAGGCATGCCGAAAGCGCAACGGCAGCCAGCATCAGTGTGACTGCGATGAAGGTCAGTGGATCGGAGGGGCTGACGAGCAGAAGAAATCGAGCGAGCAGGCGGGTCAGCGCGACGGCTCCGGCAAGACCGACGATGATGCCTGCAAGCACCATCCACACACCATGCTGTAGAATGATCCCAAGAATAGCCTTTGGTGTGGCGCCAAGAGCCATCCGGATTCCAATTTCCCGCGTTCGCTGAGCCGCCCCGTAAGACACCACGCCGTAAACGCCCACAACCGCGAGAATCAATCCCAGGATTCCCAGCGCGGCAGCCTGCGCAGCACCGATACGGAACATCAGAAAACCGAAGGCGCCGTTGAGCGATCGCGTCATCGTCTGAAGATCCGCAACAGGCATGTTCGGATCGAGCGTTTGAATTTCCTGCCGCAACCGGCTGATCAGCGTTTCCGGCGCGACCGAAGATCGAATCTGCAGCACCTTCATCGGGCCGAAACTCTGTTCGCCCGGCACGTAGATGTAAGGCAGCGGGCTTTCGAACAACGCAAGATACTTCGAGTCTTTGACCACGCCCACAACTTCGGTCAGCGGCGAGTCCGTCGCTCGTGTATGAAACCGCTTTCCGATGGGATCCTGGTTCGGCCAGAAGCGTTGCGCCATCGTCTCATTGACGATGGCGACCAGCGGCGCTCCTTCCACATCGGATTCGCGGAACGAGCGGCCGCGCACGATCGGGATTTGCATGGTTTCGAAATAATCGCCGTCGATGAAATTGGTGCCGATGACCGGAGTTTGCTCGCCGGGATTAACCGGCTGTCCCTCCGCATAGATGACAGTTCCCCCCGAGTAATACCCGAGAGGCACGCTGAACGCGAAACTCGCGGATCGGACTTCGGGCCATGCCCGGACGCGACGCCCCAACTCGCGATAGAAATTTTTTGTGCGTTGATTATCATATCCGGCCCAATGCGGATTCAGCGTTGCGTTCAGAAGGTGGTCCGGCGCAAATCCGAGATCGACGCGTTCGGCATTCTGCAGGCTGCGCACAAAAAGCCCCGCCCCGATCAACAGCACGAACGATCCCGCAACCTGACCCACCACGAGAAGGCTTCTTGCGCGCTGCCGTTTGGGGCCGCCCGAATTGCTCCGCCCGCCTTCGTGCAGTGCCGTGCCCGCCACCGCTTGCGACGCGCGAAACGCAGGCCAGAGGCCAACGAAAATGCCGGTCAGAAGCGCAGCCGTCGCAGCGTATGCGAAGACGCGCCAATCGAAACTGAAATCCAATAGAATCGGCAGCTCTGTTCCGAGATCGAGCGATTCGGCGAACAGGCGGCTCGCCCAATTCCCCAGGACCATTCCCGAGGCTGCCGCCATCAGCGCCAGAAGCATACTTTCGGTGAGCATCTGGCGAATCAGGCGCCATCGTCCTGAGCCTAGCGCGGCGCGAATCGCCATTTCCCGCTCGCGTACCGTCGCGCGCACGAGAAGAACATTGGCGACATTCAAGCACGCCAGGAGTAACACCAGCGCGGCAAGCAAAAGAAGAAAGAATCGAACCAGCGGCGCGGCGTCAGAGACGTACCGAAGAGGAATGGGCCGCGCGAGCGTCTCCGGAACGACGCGGATGCCGATTCCTTGATCCGTCGCCGGATACTGTTCTTCCAGATGCCGTGCCAGCGCTGTCGCCGCCACCTGAGCTTGCTGGATGCTGATGCCGGGTTTCAGGCGCGCATACAGGGTCAAGTTGCGGGTCTTGCGGTTCGTGAAGTAATCGCGAGACCAGGAATACTCATCTGCGATGAAGGCGCGCAGCGGAAGGTAGCCATCCATGTCGCCGCCCGCAACCAAACCATGAAAATCTTTTGGGGCAACGCCAATCACGGTGGCAGCTCTTCCGTCAATGCGCACCTGCTTCCCGATGACGCCGGCATCGCCGCCGAATTTTTTCTGCCAGAACGAGTGACCGAGCACGACCGTCAGTTCGGAGCTGCTGTTCTCTCCTTCGCCGGGTTCATAGAGACGCCCGAGCGCCGGACGGACACCGAGCGCCGAGAAGTAATCTCCGGTAACGGCGCTGTAAAGAAACCGCGAGGTTCGATCGCCGCTGCTGAATCCCGAGATCTCGGCGCTGAATCCGAACACGTCGGTGAAGAAGTCCGATTGACGGCGGATGTCCTGAAGAGCGGCATACGAAAAGTTGAATAGGAAACCGGTTTCATCGCCTTTCGTGTCCGCGGCCAGCACCACAATCTGCTCCGGAGCCTTCACGGGAAGGGGCCGCGCAAATCCATTCAGAACGCTGAAGACCGCGGTGTTGACGCCAATGCCCAACGCGATCGTCAGTACGACGATGAGCGCAACCGTCCGGTCCTTCCAGAGTTGACGAATGGCGTATCGAATGTCCTGAAGTGTGGCGAACATGGCGGAATCACTGCGGCGGCTGTCGTTCTTTGCAGATCTCGACGATACAGATCGATTCCACTACACGATTCGGCGGCGGCACGGTGAGTCCGCGGTCCGTCATCATCTTGCGAAGGAGCGCCGCGGTTTCGGGACGACTGACGGCAGATTGCACGCCGACGCGGACCAAACCGTCGGCGTAGTCGAGCGCCTGCCACGTGTGGCCGGCATTTTTGGAAACGCTGGTGTCCGTGTCACGGCTGCCGTGGTCGCGCGTATCGAGTTTCGCGCCGCGATCCACGAGCAATTGGACGACATCGTTCCGGCCCTTGAGCGCGGCGCCCATGAGTGGCGTCCGGCCATCTTTGTTCGCGTAGTTCGGATCGAGGCCGAGATCGAGGAGCATCTTCACCGCTTCGAGATTTTCTTTCGCGGAATGTTCGTACGTGACGCCTTCGACCCACCCGATGCCTGCAGCGGTCGAGAGAGCCGTGTCACCGAAATCCGTCGCGAGCTTGGGATCCGCGCCGTGCGAAAGGAGGAGCTTCATCAATGCAACGTCGCCCGACTGCGCGGCGCGAACAAACGGCGTGGCCCCGGCTTCGAAGAACCATTGCATCGTAAATATGGTTCGGGTCAGCGTGTCGTCTTTGCTGCGAAGGTTGGGATTGGCGCCGTGTTCGAGAAGAAAACGGATGAAGTCGAGATGATCCATATCCGGCTTGGGCACCGGAAAGTCTCCGCCTTCGATGTTGCGGTTATCCGTGGAGAGATAGAGCGGCGTCCATCCGCCTTTGTTGGGAAGGTTGACGTTCGCTCCATGTTCGACGAGCCAACTTGCGAGTTTGTAATGCCGGTTGTTGGTGGCCGCGAGAAGCGGAGTCCACCCATACTCGGTCGTCTGGTTCACATCGGCGCCGGCAGCAGCGAGCAGTTTCGTCGATTCCAGATCGCCTTCGCGCGCCGCAAAGACCATCGCGGTCAAGCCGCCACCACCGCGGCCGACCAAGCCGGCAACGATGACGTCCGTGTCGTCGGCGGAATTTTGCTGCTCGGCGAGCTGTTCGTTGATGAGTTTCTTTAATTCATCGAGGTCCTTGCCGGCTGCGACGGCTTGAGGCCCGACGAAATCCAGAACCTGATCCAGACCGACGCCGAATTGCGTGGCCGCTTGAACGACAAACTTCGCGATGGAAGGCAGATCGTCCTTTGAAAAATCCGGTATGAGGCGTTGAACTCTTTTTCCGTTCGCTTCTTCAAATGCGAGTTGCTGCTCATACGTTCTTCCGTTTTTTGCCGCTTCGGCCCAGCGCTTCATCGCGATGTCGACGTTCGAAACGTTAACCTTCATCGCCATGTAATTCCGCGGCAATCCGGCGCCACCGGACTTCGCTTTGTAATCGGCGCCACCGTCGAGGAGCGCTTTGACGGCGTCCGGATGTTTTTGTTCGACGGCCCACATCAACGCCGTCGTGCCGCGAATCGGTTCTTTGGCATTCACGTCCGCTCCGGCCCGCAGCAACAGCTTGATCGCTTCAGGATTGCCGTTGCGAGCCGCGAGCATGACCATCGTTTCTCCGTGAGGTCCCTTCTGCTTGGCATCGGCGCCGGCATTCACCAATGCCTCGATCATCGGGACGTTTCCATAAAGGGAAGCCATCTGCAGCGGGGTGATGCCTTCGCGATTGGCCGCATCGACTTTCGCCCCCGCCTTGATCAGCAGACGCGCCGATCCCGAGTCATCGCGATACACGGCCCAATGCAAAGCCGTCGCGCCATCCGCTTGGGCCACATTCACATCGGCCTTCTGTTGAAGCAGGGATTGAAGCCGCGCCCGATTGCCGCTCATGACCGCATCCGCGACTTCAGGGCGTTCTATGGCAAACGCCAAAACCGCATTGATGAAGATCAGTGTCAGCGCCCGAATCATTCGTCCTTAGTACACCTCAGACATACTCCTAGGCAAGTGAGAAGAGCCGCCAACTACGCCAATTACGCAAATGCTTCGCGTAATTGGCGTAATTGGCGGCTCACTTCGCGCGCAGCAACCGTGCGAGAAGGAAAAGAATCACAACGACGGAAAGGGCGAGAGCACCCCAAAACACTTGTGTTTCAATGCGCTCATTTTTCGGGTCCGTAGACGGCGCGTTTTCCTTGTCCAGAGCGAGTTCGCGGCTTGAGGCGCCGACAAGCCGGGGGGCGAGAAGTTCGAGGTCGTACCGGGGAGATGGTAAGCCGTCTTGTCCGTAGAGCAGCGTCAGCTTACCGTCCGAGGGATAGAAGAATCTCAGGCGATAAAACGGCAGCTCCAGGCGCGCTCCGGTCACCGCAAGAGGGCGATTGTCTCCTTCGTCCACAATGAGTGTGACCGAGCTTGCGCGAAGCGACGCGGGTAAATCGAAAGTGAGTGGAGGAGCCGCGGTTTCGGGATCAGCATGACGCCATGTCGTGGACGCCAGCGCTTCCATTCCTGGGTGCCGGTCGACCTGAATCGAGACGTTTCTTTGAAAAACTCTCTCGGTAGTGTTCAACACGAGTTTTGCCGAAGGAAGATTTTCGAAGGGCAGCGTCACGCGATAGTGCGATTGCGAAGCAGAGCCACCCTCACGGGCCAACGGCGGCAAATCCATGACGAGCACATCCTGACGGCGTTCGAGAAGATAGGGAACCTGACGATTGCTCGCGTCCGCAATCCGCAAATCGGATAAGTCCCAACGCGTATGCGACAGAACCGCGGCATCCAACACCAGCGCTGTTAATCCCGGCGGTGAATTTGGAATCTTCCGCGAATAACGAAAAGGCTTCGGATCGATTGCCGCACCGGGCTGCGGCTGAATGCCTGCATCGGCGGCGGATTCCGCCGGCTGGCTGTCGCGAACATCACCCCATCGAGCGTCTTTCAAATTGCTCTTGCCGATGTATTGGCGCACCGCTTCCAAATCGTAGCGAGGCGCGGTGAGCCGCGGGTTTCCGTAGCGTGCTGTAAGCGGATCACCGGAAGAGTTTTCGATATAGATCCACGGTTGAGGAACGAATTCCAAAACAACACCCGTCAGATTCAACGGGGGATTGTTGCCGTCTTCCACCAGAATCTCGATCTCTCGTCCTTCCGGCGCGCGAATCGGTATTCGCAAGTCGGAGGCCACGAGGTCTTCTTGCGCCACCCGCCGTAACGTGGCCGAACCGAGCGCCTGCGGTATTACCGCTCCGCCACTCAACCTGCCTTCGGTGACGCTGGCATTGCGAAGTAATCGCGTTTCATCAACGTTCAATTGCAACGCTGCGAGCGGAAGGTGTGAGCCGGGCAATCGCAATTGGAATCGGCTTCGGCCCGGACCCGCGGACAAACGTTGAAACTCGATGTTCGCGCGCAATGGCGCCGCTGGAGCTAAAGATGGAACCAGCCGCGCGCCGACACTTCGTGGTTGGGGCACAACTCCGCTTTTCCGATCGTCCCATGTGACGCGAAGGTAGCGAAACTCGCCGGGTGTGAACCCGACTTCAGTCAAGCGAAGGTTTTCGGCAGGAAGATCGAACAGCGTCCCTTCGCCCGTCAACAAGGTCCAGTGGCTTCGATCGCCGCTTCCTTCCAACCGAAATCGTTTCAGAAACGGTGCAGGAATTCCCGTGAGCCGCAGGCTATCCACCAACGGAGCCGAACCAAGGTCCGCTTCAAAACCACTCGTGCTCTTGGTTGCGGCAACCGGCAGAATTCTTCCGGGTACCCAACGCGGCGCGGGTGATTCGGGCGGAATCAGGAGATACGGAGTCTCTTTGCCGGCCGCATCGTAGAACCGCAGATCTCTCAAATCGGAATATGCAGCGCCGCTGAGCAGAGCGACATCCGGCGAAATCCGGTTCGCGCCCGGTCCGCCGGGAACCAACTGGCGTTCGAATCGGGGTGATTGTGATTGTGCCGGCGCAGTGTCTGCGCACAAGAACAGCAAGAGGCAACAGCTTCCGATTGTTTTCCTCATTTCGTTTCGTGCTGCGGTTGGAGAACGAAGCGTTGCAGAAGCAACGCTACCAATGTCAGACATATCGCAAGACCAACCAATGACCCAATCCGGTACAGCCCGCCGAGGCGCCAAAGATCATGCAGGAAACATTTCGCTACGGTAACGCTCAATAAAATGATCGCCGACAGTCGTGCCGCCTTGCTATGTAGAAAAAGTCCGGCAATGAGCAAACCGAACGCGAAGATGCCCCAACCGATCGTGTAGGTCAAGTCCTGCGCCAGGCCCGCATCGAAGTTAAATGTCAAAGTTGACCCTTTGGAATAAAAGTCCGCGATCTCGATATTGACGAGCATGAACAGCAACACCGTTCCGCCGGCCGAGGCCAGCGTCCGGATGCTCGGCACATTTTCTAAAACAAAATCGTTTCGGTCGCGCCAAAACCATGCCGCCGCGAAAAACGCCGCTGCCGAGACGAGATATGTATAGAGGTACCAATTGAAAATGGGTGTCGCGCTGCGCGGATGATAAGAGAAAACCGCCGGGTTGAAAACAAGCCTCACGAAGACTGCAGCCAAAAGCCCGCCGGCCCACACCACGAGTCCATTATGCGGAATGCGGCGGCAGAGCCACGCCAATGCCGCAGCTTGCAGAGCCCAGCCGATCGTGATCCATTGCTTTTCCAGTTGAAGCGGAATCGCAACGGTAACGAACGCGAGAACTGCGGCGGCAACGAGCGCCAATCGTCCCAGCATCCGCTGTCCGGGAGGTTCCAATTGAAGCAATCTCCATAGCAGTCCCGCCATCAAAGCAGCTTGCGTTACGGGCAGAACGCCGATGATGCCTTCGAGGTTTCCGGCAAGCAAACTGTGCCGGGCGAAAAAGAAGAATGGAACACCTGCAATGACCGCCGCCAAATACGGCTCGAGGAGTTTTGCAGCGCGGCGGCCCAACAGCAGCGGATATGCAAGAAAAACGACATAGATCGTCGCGGCGAAAATAAGCTCTTCCGCCCACACCTCCGATTTAAAGCGTTGTGCTTGCCACACAAGTAACCCTAGTGCAGCCGGGATGATGGCCGCCGGGGCAATGAATCGCCACTCCATGAACCAATCAATCGCGAGAAGCATGCACAGGAAGATGACGGACCCGCCTGCCAGCAATGGAACGTTGGGCGAGCCCGATAGAGTTTGCGCAAAAATCAAGACGATGAATCCCAGCAGGCCGGCAAAAACAGAAGCAGCCGCGAGGAAAGTGCGGAGTTGGGTTTCGGCCGGAGCGGGCATACGTCGAGCCAGGTGAAGCCATGCGAGTCCAAAAGCAGCGATGGCGAGCGCGCAGAGAATAGCGACCGTCGGCCACGGCGCCGTCTCTGCCGTGAATTCCCAGGAAATCAGAATGGCTTGTGACGCCGCCAATGCTCCAAGCTGGAGTTCACCGCGCCGTGTATATAGGGACGCCACAGCGATCGCGAGATCCAGTACTCCGAGAACCGCCAGAAAAGGCCATGGCGGAACGGCGAGCGGCTTCTGCACAGCGACAAAAAACAAAAACGCATGACCTGCCAATGCGAGATAGAGACCGTGACCGAACGTCGATGCTTCGCTTTCCCCTCGAGCTTCAGCTCTGCGCGCAGCCCAGATGTTTCCACCTAGAATCAACAGAGCAAACCCGCCGGCGACAACTAGTCCGGGAATTAAAAGCAAAGCCAACGGCACCGTTGCGAACCACACGGCAATCACAATCCACGAAAGCAGCAAGCCGGCCATCAGCACCATCGGGCGCCGAGTCGTGGACGTTTCTTGGAATAAACCGAGATTCAAAATCGTGAGTAGGAGCGCAATGCCCCATAGTGCGGAGGGTGCGGCGGTTCCAGCAGCAAGGAAGAACAAAAGTCCGAGACTAACGAAGAGCACAATTGCGCCGCTGCCCTGAGGTTGCAGCTCCTTGTTCCAGCGGCGCGCGGCGACCGGTACTCCGAGATAAAACAATCCGAAGATTGCGTAAATCGCCAGCGCCGAGAGCAAGCGGGTCGAGTCGAGATGTTCTGCCGACCACACCGCTTCAGTCGCCAAAGCAAAAAAGGCCGCTACGAAATGAACCGCGCCCTCCCCGCGCACGACAGCATGAACCGCGACGATGGCCATCAAAGCGAACAGCGTTCCAAAGAGCGCTCCAGGCGCTGCAGTCGCCCGCTCGATGTCAGCGAGGATCGGAAAAACCAGAAACAATATTGGCGCTGCCAACACACCTCGATTGCCGATGTCCGTAAACTGCAGCCGCAGCCGGCCCATGATGTGTGGAACAGCGAGAAAGAACAAAACGAACACCGGGGTTATCGGTAAAATCCGCGTGAAGGCG
>JACXTT010002504.1_pt1 | contig 29083 bp, 24 predicted proteins | sample 9270951 | NCBI WGS metagenome assembly JACXTT01 (sample SAMN15532306, study PRJNA645909) | rock metagenome | isolation source: weathered quartz diorite | place: Puerto Rico | collected 2017-06-21 | reverse complement strand
GTCTCCTTCAGCTGCAGGATCTCACCGCTGACGTTGACCGTAATCTTCTTCGACAGATCGCCGCCCGCGATCGCAGTCGACACCTCGGCGATGTTGCGCACCTGCGCAGTCAGATTGCTGCCCATCAAATTGACATTGTCAGTCAGATCCTTCCACGTGCCAGCCACGCCGGATACATGGGCCTGGCCGCCGAGCTTGCCCTCGGTCCCGACCTCACGCGCGACACGCGTGACCTCCGAGGCGAATGCATTAAGCTGGTCCACCATTGTGTTGATGGTGTTCTTGAGCTCCAAAATCTCACCTCGCACCTCGACAGTGATTTTTCGCGAGAGATCGCCGCGTGCCACAGCTGTTGTCACTTGGGCGATGTTGCGAACCTGGTCGGTAATATTGGTGCTTAGAGCATTCACGGAGTCGGTGAGGTCCTTCCAGGTACCGCCGACCCCCGGAACCACCGCCTGGCCGCCCAATCTGCCGTCATTGCCAACCTCGCGCGCCACGCGCGTCACCTCGGCGGCGAACGAGCGCAGCTGATCGACCATCGTATTGATTGCTTCCTTAAGCTGCAGGATCTCCCCGCGCACGTCCACGGTGATCTTCTTTGAAAGGTCCCCGCTAGCGACCGCAATTGTCACCTCTGCGATGTTGCGGACCTGCGCCGTCAGATTCGACGCCATCGAGTTCACGCTTTCGGTGAGCTCCTTCCATACGCCGGCCACCTCGCGCACCTGAGCCTGACCGCCGAGCTTACCTTCGGTACCGACCTCACGGGCGACACGCGTAACTTCGGAGGTGAACACGTTCAGCTGCCTGATCATGGTGTTGACGATGGTCGCGGAGCGCAGGAATTCGCCCTGGAGGGAGCGCCCATCTGCGTCGATGCGTACAGTCTGGGAAAGATCCCCCTGCGCCACTGCTGCGATGGCCCGCGTGACCTCGGTTGTTGGCCACAGCAGGTCCTCGATCAGCGAATTGACGGAAGTTTCCATTTCGCCCCAGGCACCATTTGTCAGCGCAAGTTTGACCCGCTGCCGGGTTTTTCCCTCGCGGCCCACCATCAACTCGACTCGGTCAAGCTGCTGCGCCATGCGCCCGTTGGCGGCGGCGATCTCGTTGAACGTATCGGCGATCTTGCCCCTGAGGCCGACCCCGTCGCCGGGCATCCGCACGGAAAAGTCGCCTGCCCGCAGGGCCTGGAGGGCATGCAGCAGGTCGTGCAGCTCCGAGCCGTCGCCAAGGGCGTCCGCGGGGGGAATTTTTCGAGAAGAACCTTCGGGCTTCGATTCGCCGGCAGTGCCGGTGATGCGCGGCATGGCGAATTCCCTGCGTTAAAATGGATTGCGACAGGCGCAGCGTCGCAGTGGAGACTGGCCCAAAAAATTGTACCATACGCGAAACGAAAATTAAAATCCTTACCATGACTTGGCCTTTACCCTAGCCAGGCAAGGACGGTCCCCTCCCGGAACGCCCATTGGTTTTAGAGCCGTTCCTCAATTCCGGGTGCGGTTGGGTCAATTCTGATTGGGGGAACGGAAAAAAAGTGTGTATTTCCCCAAGAGCAATCCCTATCCACGATCCGCTAGGGAAACGACCAACCCTAGGCATTTTCGAGCGACCTTGAGCTCAGGCTATTGTCGTGCGATGCCAGACGCCCGAATTATTTCGCGCGTATTTCTGCACGCTTTGATACGCCGCACGAAGGTACGATCTCAGTGAGAAAATTCACCGCACTTTCATCCTTGCAAGAATTTGGCTGGAAGACGGTACAGACACGCGATTCGACACGACAATCAGTCTACTTTCCCGCTTTTCGTAGGTGGTCGCGCCGGCAACCATGGGTATAACCACTTTCTGAGATAGGCTGCGCGGCCTTCACGGTATCGATGGAGGAGGCCTCGCTTTGAGAATTTCCATCCCCGAGGCCATACAACCCAGGCGACAACCGCCAATACACCGCACGAAGGTGCGATCTCAGTGAGAAAGTTCACTGCGCTCGTCCCAAGGAATCATAACTTCTTCGGCAAATTGGTCTTGCCAGAAGCCGCAATGGAAAATTCCGATAACCGGTCGGAGCAGGGGGTTGAGAACTATGTTGCGGCAGTACACGCCGCCCTCGAAAAGGCCGGCGGCGAATTCCCTCGACAAGAACGGCGGTCCAGTGCGTGGCTTGAGGCAGGGCAAAAAGAAGGGGAATTGGCCGAGGCTCGGTCCGACGCCGCGACGAGTCCAATTCAACCGATGATGCAGAGCAGCGTTATACCATCACGATTCGCTGTGGGTTGAGCCTCATTAGTAGAAGTCACTTGTCTTTCATTCCGTGATCTTATCTTTCATTCCGTGATCTTATCGGAAATTTCCCACGTACATTATGATACGAACGGGAGGCTTTTGCCCGCAATGAACCACTCCATGAGGGGCGTGCATAGGAAACGGTCACTTTATTTTGAAGCCCGCTTGCGTGAGCGCCCCTAAGGGGTGCCGAGGTGCCTCCCTCTGCGGGGCATGGTTAGACCAAGACGGCGGGGGAACCGGCATCTCGCCAATGGGACTATCGGCGCGATGGCGTTCAAGACGTTGCCCTGCTGTTAGCCGATCGAGTCTGCGACGGATTGGAAAGTCATCGAGGGAAACTGGAAGCAGCTGAAAGGCAGCATCAAAAAGCAATGGGATCAGCTTACGGACGATGACCTCGACGAAATTGCCGGCAAACGCGAGCAGCTCGCAAGCACGCTCGTAGAGCTCTACGGCATGAACGAGGCTGCAGCAGACGAGGAAATCGACGATTGGATGTTTACAGAGGAGCACATGTACGTCCAGAAGGAATCGAAGGTTAGCTGAACGCAAGGCACTATTAAAATATCTGCTGAGATTCCGGGGTCACGGTAGAAAAGCTCGGCCCTTGGGTTCGGGATGATTCGCATGAACGAAACAGATGTGGTGTTGAGCTTCCAGGCATTCGCGGATTCGGAGAAATGCCGCGAGATCGTCAAGAAGTTGAAGGCAAACATGCGCGCTGATTTTCCGATACCTGCAATTGAGCAAGCGGCTTGGCGCTTGGCCAAATCAGCACCAAGGGAAAGACGTAAGACGTTCATCGAGCTATGGATTCCAAGGCCGCGTTCCGGCGCGGTGGCAGATTGCATTTCTCAGCGCCGTACTTGAGCTTATGCGCGAGCGTGCTGACGAGATAAAATCGGCCGCTGGCCGGGGCTGAGCGCAACGCCAGGCAGCGCTCTGGCCAGCTGGTAACGGAACCGATTGTATGCGGCTCCCCGGCAGGCGTTGCAGAAACGCTATCGCATTCTAAGCGTAGCCGCGGCCGGGGTGGGAATTTGTAGAGGACAGAAGAATTAAGCTGGTTATTGGGTCTGGCCACCAAAGTACTGTTCCCGCCACTCCTTCACGGCAATTTTAATAGTATCGACTGCCTGATCATAACCACTTGCCTCGGACAGCATAGGACCATCTTCTTTGACGCGCTGGACAAATTCGCCAGCCCAGGAGGCGGCGTTCTCTATCGCCATCTCGATTTCGTCGTCAGTCAACAAAGATTGAACACTTTCACGTGACGGCAGCGGCATACTTTCAGGTTGGCCAGCTATGACGGCGATTGCGCGGGTCAGCAGAAGCTGTTCAAACAGCTTAGGGTCATCGGGTATGCGTTTAACTTGAGGCATGGGGGATTCCCTTCGCGGGTAGTTCGCGAGGACATCCCCGGCCAACTCTCGACTGCCCGATATGTTCCAGCGTAGCCGTATCACGGCCTGAGGCCCCAGATGAACCTGTTAGGTTCACCCGTGAACCTATTCGGAGTGCTACCGGTTGAGAAGCGTATCCTTTGTCGTTGCGGAGGATTGTGATGCGGAATTTTTAAAGATCCCGTAACTTCTCTCCCACCTCGATGAATTACTTCTGGTGACAGAATGTGCCGCGTTTTCTGACGATTTTGGAGCGCTTTGTTGTCATTTAAACCAAAGCATGTCCTTGATTTTGGGACAACTATACACCCTTGCCATCAGCTTGCCGCGGTCAGAACCGCAACTCGAAAACGAGAAGGAGCAAGGCTATCATGAGGAAACTAATCCCAAGCATGGACAAGAGTTTTCTCCTTTCGAGCTTATGGAGAGTGATGGGCGATAGCGCTTCGGCGACCGCCTTCCCTGCTTGGCCGCTGCCGCGAAGGCGCTCTCCCTAGGGCGTGCCCCTCCAAAAACAGCCACTACGCGGCGGCTTCGAGTTGACTTTTCAATCTTCTAGGCTGGATCGTCGAGTGGATTTTGAGCGACGTCCGCGATCGCTCCGCTCTCTATTGGAACCTCCTCGGTGAGGTCTTCGGGGGATTTACCAGTGTCGTTTTTATGGACCGGGTTGTGGCGATTAATGGAGAGGTCCAAGAACTTCGCGCTCTCATTGGCCTATCGCCGGATAACGGAGCGGCATACCAACGTGGCGGCGGGCCGTTTTGTCCCCGCAAGCGGGATGGCGTGGGGCGAGCCTCCTGGACCGGTCAAGGCCTTCGACCCAAGGAACACGGCGGCGAAAAACGCCAAGGCAGACGTCGCTATCGAATATGCGAAGCGCGCGAAGGATTGGCCAACGCTTGGGGGAGCGGGCGGTCCACCGGCTTGACCCGGGGATCTCCCACCTCCTTGTCTCGCACCGGCCTGTGAACCCCGCAGCGGTGGCACACGTACCCGATCCCGCCGCCGCATCTTCCTCGCCCATTCATTCGCGCCCCTTTTTCTGGGCTCACTTCGTCTTTGTCCGCGAAGGCGCAGAGGAAGGGTAATTCCCGTTCTTGACTAGCTCATTAATCCACAGCCATCGAGGCGAATGTGCGAGGGGCGTGGAGCTTGGCTCGCTAACATCCCTCAGAACGAACCGATGACTGTAACCCGAAGACTATATTCGCCCTAGGAGAGCCAGAATCAAAACTACCACCAGCACAGTGCCAAGCAATCCGCCCGGCGCATAACCCCAAGAAGCGCTGTGGGGCCACGTTGGCAGCGCACCGATCAGTAGCAGAATGAGGAGGACGATGATAATCGTGGAAAGCATTTCATTACTCCTTCACTGTTTCCTGCGAGCATAATCCCTGCGCGAAAGCAAAGTTCCGTGCACACAAATTTGTTTCCGCACTGCCGTCATGACCCTGGCCTCACGCCGGTAATTTGAATCATGTCGAGCTTCCGCAGGAATCCATTGCAATTATGGGAGTGTGGGTGACGCGTTAAGTGGACGATTCTTCGCCTGGCACCTTAGAAGTATGCCGATCGCTCAGGCGCCACCACAACGTCATGCCGATCCCTATGACCGCCACGAGACTCAAGAGCAATAAGAGAGCTGACTGTGTGAGCCAGGCAATTGCCGGCACGAGAAGCCCCATAATGATACCGAGAACACAGATTTGCCAGGACACGTGAACGCCAGCGACAAAAGTTCCAAGAGCAAGTAACATCAAAAGTGTCAGGCCCGTGGCGGTTGCCGTTAGCGTCAACTGAACATTCGCCAACAACACAATATTCATCGCGACCAAGAACGCCAGCCAATGGAGGGCTTGCGTCCATATCATCCGGAAGCGGGCTTTTGGGTCGTGAATATGAAGCCATCCCGTCGTTACGCAGACAAGCCCAACCGCAACGGCCAAAAACTGCCAATAACCGATGAGAGGCTGATGCGACACGCTGGTGTACGCCACGCCAAATATCGTGAGGACCAGGACCCCGACATACGGCAATTCCCGCAGCCAGAATCTTGCGATCCGCGATTCGACCAAGTGACTGATCGCGCCTTGTTCTTCTGATACTGTCATAGCGGCGTTCCTGCCTTCTAATGCTGCTTGAAAGCAAAATCGTGCGATTGAACTCGAGCAGGGCATCATGACGAAGCGTGGCGTTTACGCGTTTTCGCGGCATTTTTCGCCGAAGCGGAACGCTCGGCTGCTGGCCGGATCGCTGACGCTTGACCGCCAAGCCGGCCGCCTTTGCGCGATGAAGCGTGCGATTTCAAATGGCCGCGGCCGGAACCGCTTTTCTTTCCGCCGCCGCTCTCCTTGTTTACCGTTGCCCACGCCCTGCGTTCGGCTTCATCCTCCGGCATGCCCCGCGATTCATAGCTTTCTGCGATGTGATCGGCTTTCCGAATCTGCTTATCGGTGTATTTGGTTTTATCGCCTCGGGGCATCACATTCTCCCGCGCACGAGCTCTCACAACCAGTTAATTCATCGATTCCTCGGCTCGGAGAGGGCCGCATCGAACTTGGACGATGCGGCCCTCGGGTCTGCGACAGGCTAGATAAGAAACGCGATTACTGCCTCGTCATCCAATCATCGACGTCCTTGCGCGCTTGATCTTTTGACATGCCATAGCGTTCTTGGATCTTGCCTTCGAACTGCTCACGCTTGCCGGCGATCTTATCAAGCTCGTCGTCCGTGAGATAGCCCCATTGCTCCTTGATCTTGCCTTTGAGCTGTTTCCAGTTTCCTTCGATGCGATTCCAATCCATTGCGGTCTCCTTATGCTATAGGTACGGCAACGTGTGAACGCCACCTGGCCGTTAATCCCATTAAACTGCACTTGGTTCCAACGTGACTATTGGTCATTCCAAGGAGGGCGGCTTCTAGTGGGCGATTGTTTTGCGGTGTGAGCTGGAACAGGCTTCAAAATTAAGTGATCGTCATTTGTAAGATGACCCCACGCTCCTTGAGCTTGCCCTTTTATTGCATGCATTGGCTTTCAGTGCGATTCCAATCCACCGCAGTCTCCTTGCTGCGAAGGTATGGCAATGATTGAACGCCACCTAATTGCCAATCCCGCTAGACAGAGATTGGTTCCAACGTCATCTTGAGTAGGTCAATTCAAAGACGGGCCGCATTCTGGCGGTTGTTTAGCCACGCGATCCGCAACGGGCGGCAAAGCCGCGAGTTACCTCATCCCCCGATCAGACGACGGCCGTCACGGATGTTGGGCACAATCGGCGCGAGATGTCATTGACAAGGAAGTTGTCCTTGTTCAATCGGCCCGATTCGTAGTTTTCATTTAAGGGGTGAGCAGCGTCTGAGGGTTGAGCAGCGTCTCTTTGGCGATTCTAATCGCAGAACCATTCGGGCGCAGCGGCGGCTTCCTCCGTGGAGTTTTTGAAAGCGGTTGCGTAGCCCCCTTCGTGGAGCGTCGCTGGGACGACGCCCTCGGCAATGCCGATGGCGCGCGGCGCGCCACGCTACTTGGTTCTGGCCGAGCCACACCAACAGCGTTCGAGAAGCTGTGTTCAGCGACTCGGCTATCGGAGCTTTTGCCTTTAACATCGGTGGTCAGCGCCTCAAGAAAATGAGACGCCCAATCGTGGACGCTGTTGGCGCGCAGTACCGCCATCATGGCCCGCCAGCGGTCCTTGCGCTCATCGAGCGGCATTGCGAAGGCGTGGGCGAGCGCGTCCGACGTTGCTTCGATATCGTAAGGGTTGATAATCAAAGCACTTTTGAGTTCATGGGCGGCGCCAGCGAATTGCGACAGAACGAGCACGCCGGGATTATCGGGCGCTTGCGCAGCCACATATTCCTTGGCAACCAAGTTCATTCCGTCGCGCAATGGCGTGACAAGGCCGACGCGGGACATGCGATAAAGGCCAGCAAGGGCGGCAGGTCTCATCGGCCTGTTAATATAACGCAGCGGAGTCCAATCGACATCGCCAAATTTGCCATTGATGCGGCCGACCTCTTCCGCCAGGTCGCGTTGCATGCGGACATATTCTGGAACCTCGGAGCGCGATTTTGGCGTGATCTGCAACATTGTCACACGCGCCCGAGTCGCCTCAGGCGACCGTTCGAGGAAGGCAGCGAACGCCGCGACTCGGTGTTTTAAGCCCTTTGAGTAGTCAAGCCGGTCGACTCCGATGATCAGGTCGCGGCCGCCGAGGCTCGCGAGCGTGCGTTTGACCGTCCTGTTATTTTCGGCGGCGCGGGCTTGTTGCGCAAACGCATCCGTGTCTATGCCGATAGGAAAAGCGCCCGCCTGGATCCAGCGGCCGTCCACCTCGCACAATTCGCCGCCAACTGTCAGCCCGGCATTGGCGCTAACGATGCAATCGCGAAAATTATCGACGTCAGCCTGGGTCTGAAAGCCGACGACATCATACGCTCCAAAGGAGCGAAGGAGCCTTTGGCAAAAAGGCAGGGCACTCGCCACCGCCGGCCCTGGCCATGGGATATGCAGGAAAAAACCAATCCGGTTGGAGCAGCCCAGTTGGCGCAGGAAATACGCAAGGGGAATCAGATGATAGTCATGCACCCAGATAATGTCATCGTGGCGCAGCATCTTGTGGAGCTGACGGGCAAATTGCTCGTTCACGCGGAAATAAGCGGCGGCGTTGCATTCCGACAAATCGGCGAGGTCGAGGCGGTAATGACAAATCGGCCAAAGCGTACGATTGGCGAAGCCGCAATAATATTGTTCGGCGTCGCGGCGCGAAAGATCACAAACCGCGTAGGTAAGCGATCCGAAAGTCCGGCATTGGGGTTCGGAGCTTCCCTCCTCGCTGGTTCTTCCTGACCAGCCGAACCAGAGGCCGCCGCATGCCTTAAGCACCGCTTCCATCGCGACCGCGAGCCCCCCCGCCGCGGGCTCTGCCGCGGAGGACGGTAACGGCACACGATTCGAGACGACAACCAGTCTACCATCCAGGTTTCTGAAAATGGTAGGGTCGGACTTGGCGCGATGGTCAAGATAAACCATGGGTATAACCACCTTGTGTCTGAACGATCCAAGGTCCTAAACGCACAAGCGCCAAATTGGTTCCAGATTGATTCTACGATGGCCAAAACCAGTTGTTCACGTTAGCCTGAGAAGATTTCCCTTTATTAACGACGACAATGGCAACGCTACCTCTCATGGCTAGAGCGTATCCCGAATGGGTCGACCGGGTTTTCGAGTCTGACAGGCCCCAACTCTATGAATTTGGGCTTCGCTATGCTTCCCTATCGTGTGATTCCACGTGGGCAGGAAGCGTGCTAGAAGTCCCTTCGAGCTGGCGCAGAAGCTCCAGAAAGCGGCCGGGCACCGGTTGCCTCAGAACGTCTTCATGAAGGCCGCGCAAATGCCGGCCGATTTGACCGGTTACAACCAATTCGGTCGATCTTCTCTTCGATTTCGATCTAGGCGGAATATTAGGTCTTACCCCGAAGTACCGATCATTTTCATTGCACTCCGTGTTGCCGCGTCGGAGCAGTAATGTGGTTGAGCACGGGGAGCTGCCCTGATGCACGGTGGCGGCGGATTGAGGACTTGCCGGCAAGCCAAGCGAGCAAGCCCGACCAAATCAGACATTGGCGCGTTTTCAACGGGTATTCATCCAGGGCCCAGCGACCACGTTAGACGACAGAGCACGATCCGCTTCGGATTCGCCTCTGCGGTGTGCCTTGCGATCAAAGAAAAGCGCCTGACTGACGATCGCCTTCACAGTGTCGGCGCTAAACGGTTTGGTAATCAGGAAAGCCGGCTCGGGCGGCGTGCCCGTCAGGAACCGTTCTGGGTAGTCGGTAACGACAACGACCGGAACTGGGAAACCACGGAGGATCTCATTTACGGCATCGAGACCCGAACTGCCGTCCGCGAGCTGTATATCGGAAAGAACAAGACCCGGGCGTGTTTGCCTGGCGGCTTTGACGGCTTCGCGACGGGTGCGCGCGACCTTGACGACTCGGTGTCCAAGCTCCTCTATCAAAGTCTTCAAGGCGACCGCAATCCATGGCTCATCCTCGATGATCAGGACATCGGTGCGAATCTGATCGGCGATTTCCTCGCCAGCGGCTTCGATTAATGCTTTAGCTTCTTCGACCGTGCATTCGAGCGTCGCGGCCACCTGCGTGATTTCGAACCCTTCGAGAGCGCTGAGAAGAAAAGCGATGCGAGGCCGCAATGTAATAGCTTCAATATTCCGGCGGGCGGCAGCTGCGTCGCTGGACAATTCGGGCTGGTCGACGTGATCATTGACCGGCATCGAGCCCCAGATTTTTAGGAAAAAGCGATAGAGCGCCGTGCGTACATCGCCTGCCGCTGCGCTTGCTGCAGCGAAACCGGCGGGGTCCGCAACAATCGCCTCGAGCGTGGCGACGGCGTAGGCGTCACCGCCAGGTTGATCCCCTGTCAAGACCCGGGAAAACCGGCGGAGATACGGAATATGCGAACCGATCGTTTGAGACGAGATGGGCTGAGGGGAGGACGGACTCTGAGATGGGGAGATAGCCTGAGATATTGACATCAAAAGACACTCCAAAGAACAATCCGATTGTTTGCTGCAAAAGCACCGTCACCGATTAACTCCACCGCGTCAGAAAAGTTCCGTCTAGCGGAACTTGAACCGTGCCAAGCGCGCGATGGCGCTTGTTGCTTTAGAGTCGGTGTGGGAAACCAATCCTCTCGGGGTTCGAGAAAAGCGATTATGGGCGTGTGTGCAAATTACGCCCCAGGATAAAGCCAGTGACGATTGCTCTGCTAAGGCGACGCCGCGTGTGTCTCGCGCGGCTGCCTCTTTGTTGATTTAGTCAGCCGGAAACTATCGGTTCCATTTGCGCCGAGACAACATCGGGGAGCTTATTGGATTCTTGTCGCGCTTTACGCTCGTGGCGACGCTTATTTCCTTGTCTGGATCCTCGGCGGCGTTGGTGCTGAGCGCGTCACGCATGGGACGCAGCGAGAATTGTGACTGCCGCGTTGGTGGCTTCTGATCGAATCGCCGCCTTGTGGACGGAAGCTAACGCCTCGGCTGCTGGCGGGTTGACGGCAAATCTGTTCGTTGGCGAAAATTCTGCGTCCCCGCTCCTGGCGCCGAGGCGTCACCGAACCGCTGGGTGACGCCGCTTCAGCTTTCAGGATGAATTCGCCGATGCGGGGTACGATTTCTCTACGAAAGCGCGAACCGCCGAAAATTCCATAATGGCCAGCCTCCGGCTGCACATAATGGTCACGCATCGAGCGAGGGAGATTGCCGCAAAGGCCGTGTGCCGCTTCGGTCTGCCCGGCGCCGCAAATTTCATCCTTCCCTCCCTCAATTGTCATCAACGCCACGCGCCGAATTGCCGAAGGACTCACCAGCCTGCCACGATGTCTCATCTCACCCTTGGCCAAAAGATGGCGCACGAACACTGTATCGACTGTCTGCAAAAAGAATTCCGCAGTTAAGTCCATGACGGCGCGATATTCGTCATAGAACCCGCGATGCTTCTTGGCAGAGTCATTGTCGCCGAGCACGAGGTGGGAAAAGTAGTTTCGCTGCCGAGTGATGTGGCGATCAAGGTTCAAACCCATGAATCCCGAAAGCTGGATGAATCCCGGATAGACTTCGCGAAGGAAGCCGCGATAATTAAGCGGCACCGTCGTGATCACATTTCGCCGGAACCAATTGGTGCCGCGCTTCTCGGCAAAATGATTTATGACGGTTGGGTTGAGACGTGTATCGATCGGTCCGCCCATAAGAACCATGGACGTTGGCACGTGCGGATCATTGGTCTCCTCCATGAGAGAGACCGCGGCAAGTACAGGTACCGACGGCTGGCACACCGCCACGACATGGCAGTGGGGACCGATCATACGGAGCATGCTCATGATGTAATCGATATAATCATCGAGGCCGAACTGACCATATGCCAATGGCACGTCGCGAGCATTCGACCAATCAGTGATATAAACGTTAAACTTCGGCAGCATTCCCTCGACTGTATCGCGCAGCAGAGTCGCGTAATGGCCAGCTAGAGGTGCAACGATGATAACTTTCGGATCTCGATTCAAATTTTGATGCCGCCGTTCGAAATGCAGCAGCCTGCAAAAAGGCCTCTTCCAAATGATTGTCTCGCGGACCGGCACCGGTTCGCCATTACTTATTGTCGACTCAATGTCGAATGCCGGTTTTTCATATCGGCGCGTACCAGCTTCGAATACTTCGCACGCGGCCGCAAAAGCACGACCGTGGAACGTGTTCGAAAGAGGATTTAGCGGATTCGTGAGAAGGAGCCGCATGGCCTCCGACGCCGCACGAGCGGGCGCGACGGCGGCATGGCTCTGCTCATATAAGAGATATTGGAACACCGTTTGCTCCCGTATCCGTTGACAATCAACTCAGGTGATGGATCTGCTACTACTGTCTGCATGACGATACGGCGAATTGCAGAATCAACCCACAAATTTGACGCGATCGAATCCGAAAACGTGAAACCCCAGGTAATGTTCCCTTACGGCGTACGTCACAATGGCGCGGTGATCGGCGCGGCGCCGAACGTGCAAGTATTTGGCATTGAGTGTGATCGCGTGTAACGGCAAGATCAATGTTGTGTGATCGACCAACGTGCCGGGAGTTGGTTCTAGTCTCTCGAGATATTAGGAGGATAGCTCCCGCCTTAGCGTGAAGTTGGCGTGACACCTGCTTCCTGAGCAGAAGTGGAGGCAACAACGCGTGTGCGGCTATCGCCAACGCGTGTGCGGCTATCGCCCTGGGACGCGATGCTGACAAAAGGCGAGTCTGGGCGGGACCAGATGTAGACCAAAAGCGTGGCCTTTAGAACACCAACTAAGGCGAACCTAACCGAAGCGAGAAGCACGAGCTTGAAGCCGTTCATTACCAGGTCCCTTTTTGCCCTCCCAAAACTAACGAAAGTTACGCTGCCTAACGCTGTGCCGAATTGTAAAGTTCCTGGGGTTTCACCCTTTTGTGATTCAATCCAAGCTCTGTACAGGTCCTTTCCCCCGTTTGACGAGGCGGGTGCTGAGGGTGTTGCTATAGAATTCCCAAACACGGTGCCGTTCCGCCTCCCACAAGGCATCGAGGGCCTTGATCGGATCGTCGATCGCAATAATAATAATAAGGTCGGCGCTGCGGCCTTGGATCGCCCCACCAATGCCCGACGCAAAGCGGTATCGGTGCTGACTTGTCACAAATTCATGCCGCGCTGAATTGTCTATATTTTTGTATAATTTGTTTTATTTGAGCATCGCTATCATTGTAGATAGGGGGAGCTTGCCATGATTGCAGACCGCAGTGAAGTGACCAGCATCATCCGCGCCGCTAAGGTCGCGAAAAATATTAAATGGGCGGACGTTGCTGCGGCGATCGGGAAGAGCAAGGAATGGACTACGGCCGCTTGTCTTGGCCAGATGGCTTTCACCAAAGAGCAAGCAAAAAAAATCGGCACCATCTTCGAACTAAACGACGAGGCCATCGCCTGGCTGCAAATCGCCCCCTACAAAGGGTCCCTTCCGACCGCGGTGCCAACCGACCCTATGATTTACCGCTGGTATGAGATCGTCGCCGTCTACGGGACAACGATCAAGGAATTGATCCATGAGGAATTCGGTGACGGCATCATGAGTGCGATTGATTTCTCGCTCGACATCAGCCGCGAGGCGGACCTCAAAGGCGATCGCGTAAGAGTCGTCATGTCGGGCAAGTTTTTGCCGTACAAAACTTATTAAGGTGCATTTACCTTGCTCGTGCAAGGCGGCATGTTCCCTAAAGTTACGAATGGCGTCACACGAAGGCCGCTGTTACATTTCCTGGCAAAGGAGCTAAGTGACCGATGGACCAGGTCCGAGCCGTGATCGCTTTTCGCGAGCTCGTTAGCGGCCAACCGGCTGCCGTCAAGTGGCTGACTTTGATCCTCCTTTCGGGAACATTTGCCGCAACGCTGCAAGCCCTGAGCGTTCCGGCCGCGCTGCTCATTGGCCCGATGAGCGCAGCGATCCTTGTGGCCATCAGCGGCATGATGTTGCACCTGCCGCGCGCGGCGTTTTTAGGCGCGCAAGGAATTATTGGCTGCATGATCGCCAACGGGGTTAGCCATCCAATTGGCTCGGCAATGTTCACCCGCTGGCCTTTGTTTTTGGCGACTGTCCTTGCTATCATTGTCGCAAGCAGTCTTCTTGGCTGGCTTCTCGCGCGATGGAACGTCCTGCCGGGCGCGGTGGCGGTTTGGGGATCATCGCCCGGCGCCGCCAATGTGATGATGCTCATGGCCGACGCCTATGGCGCCGATATCCGCCTCGTCGCCTTCATGCAATATCTGAGACTCGCAGTCGTTACTCTCGCCGCCTCGATTGTCGCACGGGTCTTCGTCTCGCCGGAACAAATAGGATGGAGCGGCTGGTTCCCCCTGCTATCGTGGCCGGCATTGCTCGCGACCTTGGCGCTTATTGCGATCGGCATTGCAGCAGGACGAGCGTTAAAATTTCCCGCAGGTCCGCTTTTGCTGCCAATGGCCCTTGCCGCCGCGCTGCAGAGCACCGGCTTAATGCAGATTGAATTGCCCCCCTGGCTGTTGGCTTTGAGCTATGCTGCCCTCGGATGGCACATCGGCCTTAATTTTTCGCTCGCTACCCTGGCCCGCGCCGCCCGCGCCTTCCCCAAGGTCGCCGCTCTGCTTTTCGCGCAGCTTTTGATCTGCGGAGGCTTGGGCATATTGCTCACGGACTTCGCAGATGTCGATGCGCTTACGGCTTATTTGGCGACGAGCCCAGGGGGAGTCGATTCGATCGCTGTCATCGCCGCCTCGGCCAATGTCGATCTCGGCTTTGTCATGACGATGCAAACTTTTCGGCTCGTGCTGGTCATCCTCGTCAGCCCAGCGCTTTGCCGCTTCATCGTCAGGCATCTCTAATGCGGAAAATGAGTTTTGGTTCATCTCCTAGTCAGGATTGACATGCTTTCCTGCCGGCAGTTGTATCTTGCGCGAGGCGGAAATGGCGATCGGACCTGATCCAAGCGCGGCTGTAACAGCCTTCAACCGCTTCGGCCTCGGCGCGAAGCCGGGCGATCTTGCCCTGGCCGCGTCCGATCCGCGCGGCTTTCTCCTCGAAGAGCTCTGGACGCAGGGCGTCGCGCTCATCGACACCGGTGACCTTCCCGCGACCCCAAAGGCGCTGCAACAGCTCTTTCTCGATCAGCAGCAAAAGCGCCTCGAGCGCGAGCGCGCGGCCATGGCGCCGCCTCTTGTAACCCAGCCTTTGGGCCCGAACGCCAACGACGGGCAAGCAAAGCCCCCCGGGCAAAAGCCCAAGCCTCAGACACCGAACACCGAGCAGAAGCTATTTCGCAATGAGGCCATCGCCCGTTTCGCCAAAGCGGCCAAGGCGCGCTCTGGCTTCGCCGAGCGGCTCGTCGCCTTGTGGTCCAATCATTTTGCCGTCTCGATGGCAAAGGGCGCATTCATACGCGCCACCGCCGGGCCTTTCGAGCGCGAAGCGATCCGGCCGCATATCTGCGGTAAATTCGCGGACCTGCTGAGAGCCGTCGAGAGCCATCCAGCGATGATATTCTTCCTCGACAATCAGCGGTCGATCGGACCCAATGCCAATGCCGGGCGGCTTGCCGGCAAAGGCCTCAACGAAAATCTAGCGCGCGAAATTCTTGAACTGCACACGCTTGGCGTTGACGGTGGCTACACGCAGACCGATGTGACCGAACTCGCGCGCATCATCACGGGATGGAGTTTCGCCGAAGCCGAAAGCGAAAACGGCCAGCCGGGGAGTTTTTTGTTCAAGGCCAATTGGCACGAGCCTGGCCCGCATAATTTGCTCGGCAAGGTCTATCCTGAACAAGGAAAGGAGCAAGGGGAGGCCGCGCTTTCCGATCTCGCGCGCCATCCGGCGACAGCCAAACATGTCGCCACCAAGCTTGCGCGCCATTTTGTTGCCGACGATCCCCCTCCCGGTTTAATCGATTCGCTTGCGCGCAAATTCCGTGACAGCGATGGCGATCTTGCGGTTGTTACATCGGTGCTCGTTGCGGATGATCGCGCGTGGCGCGCGCCCGCAACAAAAATGCGCACGCCGCTGGAGTTCATCATGGCCGCCATGCGGGCGACGGGTTTTTTGCCGCAGGAGCCAGGGCCAGTTCTGCACGGGTTGAACATGCTCGGGATGCCCTTATGGCAGCCGGGCGGGCCGAACGGCTTTGCGGATAGCGCAGCCACCTGGGCGTCGCCGGAAGCAATGAAACTGCGGCTCGATCTCTCCTCGCAGATGGCGCAGCTGATGCGCCAAGCGGATCACCCGCTCGCAGTTCTCGATACGGTCTGCGGCTCTGCTGCTTCGCGCGAGACGCGGCAGGCGGTCGAGCGCGCGGAATCCCGCCAGCAGGCCCTCGCCATCCTCTTCATGTCGCCGGAATTCCAACGGAGGTGACCATGACGCATTCATCGCTCGACGCGCATCCATCCCGCCGCGCCATTCTGACCGGGGTTGGCGCCGCCTTTGGCGCGGCCTATCTGCCCTTGCCCGCGAGCGCTGCCGGCGCGCGCGATCCACGCGTGATCGTGATCATTCTGCGCGGCGCCCTCGATGGTCTCTCGGCAGTTCCTCCGATTGGCGACCCCGACTACGCCTCGCTGCATGGGGCGCTCGCCTTCGCTTCTTCGGGCGCGCGCGCGGGACTTCCGCTCGACGGTTTTTTTGCGGCGCATCCGGCGATGCCGGTTTTCGCGCGCATGTTTCTCGAAAAGCACGCCGCCGCCGTGCATGCGGTCGCCACCAGCTATCGTGACCGCTCGCATTTCGATGGACAGGACGTTTTGGAAAGCGGCTATCCCGCGCCCGGGAAAACCGATAGCGGCTGGCTCAATCGTGCCGTCGCGGCACTGCCCGCAGGCGCAGTCACGCGCGGCCTGGGTATTGGGACCACCGCGCCACTCGTCATTCGCGGACCGGCGCCTGTGCTCGGCTGGGCGCCCCAGGACCTTCCGAGCGCCACGGACGATCTGGCGGCGCGCGTGCTCGACCTTTATGCGCATCGCGATCCGGCGCTTGCGGCGGCGCTGCGGTCTGGTCTCGACACCGAAAAAATGGCAACCCGAGACGGGATGGCGGGCGATATGAAAAAACCGCGCGGCGGCATGGATCAACCGGCGGGAATGCGCCAGGCGGCATCTGGCGCCGCACGACTGCTCGCTGCTCCCGATGGGCCGCGCGTCGCAGCGCTCGCTTTCGATGGCTTCGACACCCACCAAAACGAAGGCGCGGCGCAGGGCCTGCTCGCAACAAGGCTTATGGGGCTCGACGGCGCTTTCGAGGAATTCGAGAAGGGCCTCGGCGCAGGCTGGAAAGATACGATCATCGTCGCTGTGACGGAATTTGGCCGCACCGCGCGGATCAATGGCACCAATGGCACGGACCATGGCACGGGGACCGTCGCCTTTTTGGCTGGCGGGGCGGTCGCGGGTGGACGGGTCATCGCCGATTGGCCCGGTCTTGTGCAAGAACGCCTTTATCAGGGGCGCGACTTGTTCCCGGCGACGGATTTGCGCGCGATCCTCAAAGGCATTTTTGCCGATCAGTTCGGGATTTCGCGACCCGTGCTCGCCGAAAAAATCTTCCCTGATTCTGCTGACATCGCTCCCATGTCTGGCTTGGTGGTTTGAAAGCGCGTAGCGTTGCGATCGTCTCAGAAATGTTTGCGGATAAATGCTCCAGCATTGGCGAGCGCGCGCCGGGCAGGTTCGAGATGAGCGTTCCACAGCGCAAAGGCATGAATCATATCGGGCCATATCTCCAAGGTCACAGGCACATTGGCGGCGCCAGCCGCAGCGGCAAAACGCGTGGCGTCGGCGAGCAATGTCTCGGCCGCTCCCACTTGGATCAGCGCGGGCGGAAAACCCTTTAGATCCGCAAAAAGTGGCGAGACCCGCGGGTCTTTCCTGTTCATCCCGGCACCAAGATAAGCATCGGCGAGTTCGATTAAATATGCCTTGTGAAGGAGCGGATCGACGGAATCTTTGGTGACGAGCGTCTCCCCCGACATGGTCAAATCTGTCCATGGTGAAGACAGCCATACGCAAGCCGGAAGCACTTCACCATCATCGCGCAACCTTGTAAGCATGGACACAGTAAGCCCGCCACCCGCACTGTCTCCGCCAATGGCGATATGCTGGGCCGAGATATTTTGACTTCGCACCCAACGCCAGGACGTCAGAGCGTCGTCGTAGGCTGCGGGGAAGGGATGTTCTGGAGCCAGCCGATAGCCCACGGCCAGCGTCCTTATGCCTGCCGCCCTGCCTGCCTCGGTGACCATGCGCCGATGGCTTAGGATCGAGCCCGAGCAATAGCCTCCACCATGGAAGAACATGAGAACACGCGTGGCGTCGCTGCCTGGCGCGATCGACCATTCGCCCGGGACGCCATCGAGCGTTATCGATTCAAGCTTGATGTCGTCGGCGACGGGCCAGACAGATCCAACCTCGTCGAGGCGGTGTCGCCGCTCTTCCCACCCCACCGGCCGGGGCTTGGAAGTCAGTAATGCTCGGATCGAATCGATCTCGCTCTTTTCCATTGCCACTCCTCCCGGCGGTATTCGCAAAAGCTAACAAACGGCGGCGTCCTCTATTTTTGCAAGGCGGATCTCAGCGACGGATCGGCGGCGAGCGCTTCGGAAACAAGTTCCGCCGTCGCCGTCTCGATTCGGCTTTGCAAAAGCTGCATAAAAGTTTTTTTGTCATAGCCCGGCGCAATCGGTTCCAAAAAAGCAATCGTAACTTTTCCCGGCCTTATGACAAGACTGCGGCGCGGCCAGAAGAGGCCACTATTCAAGGCAACCGGAACGCAGACGGCCTTGGTCTCGCCATATAAAAACGCGACGCCCGGCTTATAGTCCGGCGTATTGCCCACCGGTTTGCGCGTGCCTTCCGGAAAAATGATGAGCTGGCGGCCTTGCGCGATTGCCCCGCGCGCCTGGCGCGCAAGATCGCTCAGGGCTTGCGCGCGTTTGGCGCGGTCGATGCCGAGCTGGCCCGCGCCTTTCAGATACCAGCCAAAGACCGGAATGCCCATCAGCTCGCGTTTAAGGATGAAGGAAAAATCCCCGCCCTTTGTGGTCAGCGCTTGGGTCTCGAGCGCCGACTGATGTTTTGAGGCGATGATGCAGGCGCTCATGGGAAGATTTTCAAGCCCGCGCCATTCGATCTTGGTGTTGCAGATTTTTTGCAAAAGCCAGACCGCCGAGCCGGTCCAAAATTTTGCGTAAGCCTGCACCCCGTGCCGGTTCAGCAAAAGAATGGGAAGGCCGACAATCGCGAGCGCTGTCGTCAGAAGATAGAAGGATGCGTGGAAGAGAAGCGAGCGGAGCAACATCATAGGGGAACGGCTGCAAAGTGCGGAGCGTTTTGTTGGGCCGCTTCTACAGGGAGGCGGCGGGGCCTGGCAAGGCGAACGGCGCGCCGGGCATGGCCAAGGCGGAACCCATGATCGATTTTGCAAAACTTGATGTATACAGCTTTTTATTGACTTAAGGGGTTTCCCAGACCGGCCATTCCATCAAAATTTCTGTTTTAGAATCATTCCAGAAATGTTTCACGTGAAAACATTTTGTCCGGTCGCGGCTCAAAACCTTACAACGCCGAAGACAGCGTATGGCCTTCGATGAAGTAAGACCGGCCGGAATTTTGGTACGAAAAAAATTTGGTGGCGGCAGCGCGCCGGCCGCCGGGTTTCTTTGTTAAGTTGCTCCTTGGTGTAAGGTCGGCTTTTTGCAGCGGCCCGCTTGCGACCGGAAACGCTTGACAGGCGAAACATCGCTCTTGCGCGGGCGACTTCGCGAGGAGCGCAGCGGCGAATCCAGAAGGCGGCAGCCCGCTGGATTGCGTCGCTTCGAGCCCCGGGTTTAACCTGGGGAGGCGTCTCGTCCTTCGGCAAGCTCAGGATGAGCGGATCAGGCGGCAACGCGCCCCCGTGCTTCGAGACGGCGCCTCGGCGCCTCTCTCCAGTCGCCCGCTTCCATTGCGTTCGCTGCGCGAACCGCTTCGCTCGCAATAGAACCTCGGGCTTCCTTCCGCCCAGCATGAGGGCTAGAGTAGCTTGAAAAAACCGTCAAGAAACTGGCGCGCTCAGGTCTCGCCCTTCTTGCACTTTTCGCGGTACTCCTTTCGCGCCTTGCCATGCAGCTTTTGGGCGTCGGCCTTTGCGGAGCATTCCTTGGATAGGGCTTTCGTGGCCGCATCCACAGGTTTTGGGGCTTTCTTCGGTTCAGGGTGAACCGCAGGAGCGGCGGGGGCGGGGGCCGGCGCCTGGGCAAAACCGGTTGCGCCGAGGGCCAAAACAAAGGCGCCGGCGAGCGCCAAACGAACAAAAGTTTTCATCGCTTCCTCCCTTGGGAAAATCGTTGATGGGCCCAATACTCTTAACCTTGCGCTTCGATTTCTCCAAGCCGGAATGGTTTTTCAAGCCAAGCCGCAAAAAGCGCTTTACATATAAACATATCTGCATATTATGGGCAGAACCTTTCTCCGCAGGATCCCCATGTCGGATCACATAAGTTTTGACGCCCTTCTTGCCGCCTTAACCGCCGCGGGCGAAGCCACGCGCCTGCGCCTGCTTGCTCTCCTTGCCGAAGCCGAGCTCACGGTCAGCGAATTGGTGACGATCCTCGGCCAATCCCAGCCGCGCGTCTCACGGCATTTGAAGCTGCTTGTCGAGGCAGGGCTCGCCCAGCGCCATCGCGAAGGTGCTTGGGTGTTCTTCCGGATCGCGCAGGCGGGGCCGGTTGCGGATTTCGCCCGCGATCTTATTGCGCGGCTCTCTCCGCCGGACGCGAATCTTGCCGCCGACCGGGCGCGTCTCGTCGAAGCGAGGCAAGCGCGCGCGGATCAGGCGGCACGCTATTTTGCCGCGCAAGCAGGAAATTGGGATGAACTCCGCGCCATGCATGTTCCGGAAGAAAGGGTCGAGGCCGCGATCCGCAAGGCCGCGGGACAAGGACCTGTCCATGCGCTGCTCGACCTTGGAACGGGCACCGGGCGCATGCTCGAACTTTTGGGCCCGCTCGCCGCACACGCGGTCGGCATCGATCTATCGCCACAGATGCTGAGCGTTGCCCGTGTTCGCATCGAGCGCGCGGGGTTGCGCCATGTGCAATTGCGCCAGGGCGATATTTACGCCGTGCCCGCCGCGGGAGATTCTTATGACCTCGTGGTGATGCACCAGGTCTTGCATTATCTCGATGATCCCTTGCGCGCCATTCGCGAGGCCGCGCGCGTGTTGCGCCCTGGCGGGCGGATTCTTATTGCCGATTTCGCGCCGCACGAGGAAGAGGCGCTGCGCACGGCGCATGCCCACAGGCGGCTTGGCTTTGCGCGCGAGGAAGTCGCAGGTTTCCTCGCCGCCGCCGGGTTGGATTTGGCCGCTGCCGACAATCTTTTGCCAAAGCCCGGCGAAGCGGGAAAGCTCACTGTATCCTTGTGGGTCGGCCGCGATCGCCGGCTGATTGCCGATCCTCTCCCCATAACCGCGCGGGTTGTCGCATGAACGAGACACTTTTTTGCTCCTTTCCGAGGCCGAGCCGCTCCAATCATCCCGATATTTCCGTTTCCTTCGAGTTCTTTCCGCCGGCGAGCGCGGAAATGGAAGTGACGCTCTGGGAATCGATCAAGCGGCTCGCGCCTCTTGGCCCGAACTTTGTCTCGGTGACCTATGGCGCCGGCGGATCGACGCGGGAGCGCACGCATGCGACGGTCACGCGTATCGTCAACGAGACGGCAGTAAAACCCGCCGCGCATTTGACCTGCGTTGCGGCGTCCTGCGAAGAGATCGGCGCGATCGTCGGCGACTATTGGGACACCGGCGTGCGCCACATCGTTGCCCTGCGCGGCGATCCTCAAGGCGGTCCGGGGACAATATTTTGTCCGCACCCAAAAGGCTATCCGACATCGGCGGGGCTGGTTGCCGGAATCAAACGCATCGCCGATTTCGAAATTTCTGTCGCGACCTATCCGGAAGGGCATCCCGAAAGCGCCTCGCCCGACGACGATATCGACGTGTTGAAGGCCAAGATCGATGCCGGGGCGAGCCGGGCGATCACCCAGTTCTTTTTCGATAATGCCGTTTATCTGCGCTTTCTCGACAAGGTGCGCGATAGCGGCATCGAGATTCCGATTACGCCCGGCATCGTGCCCGTGCAAAGCTTTAAGCAAACAGCGAAATTCGCGCTGCGCGCCGGCGCAAGCGTGCCGCAATGGCTCGCCGAGCGGTTTGAGGGCCTCGACAACGATCCGGAGACGCGCAAACTTGTCGCGGCGACAGTCGCCGCCGAGCAAGTGCTCGATCTCGTCGATCATGGAATTAAGGAATTTCATTTCTATACCATGAATCGCGCCGATCTTGTCTATGCGATCTGCCACCTCCTCGGCCTTCGCCCGAAACTTTTGCAAAAGGCCGCCTGAATGCCGCGCAGATTTACGGGAGAAGAAACCGCCCGCGCGATCCGTGCCGCGGCAAAGGAGAGAATCCTGCTGCTCGACGGCGCCATGGGCACGATGATCCAGCAGCACAAATTTTCCGAAGGTGACTTTCGCGGGCACCGCTTCGCCGATTGGCCAAAGGACCTTCGCGGCAACAATGATCTTTTGACCCTCACACAGCCCGGGGCGATCAAGGACATTCACCGCGCCTATTTCAGCGCGGGCGCCGATATTGTCGAGACGAACACGTTTAATTCGACGCGGATTTCGCAAGCCGATTATGGCATGGAGGCGCTTGTATCCGAGCTGAATTTTGCCGCGGCGCGGCTTGCGCGCGCGGCGGCGGATGAAGCGGAAGAAAAGGATGGAATTGTCCGCTTTGTCGCGGGCGCCCTGGGGCCAACCAACCGCACCGCCTCGCTTTCGCCCGATGTCAATAATCCAGGCTTTCGCGCGGTCAATTTCGATGATTTGCGCGAAGCCTATTTTGAGGCGGCGGAAGCGCTCGTCAAAGGCGGCGCCGATATTTTGATTGTCGAGACGATTTTTGACACTTTGAACGCGAAAGCGGCGCTGGCAGCAATCGAGGCTTTATTCGAGAAGCTCGGCGAGCGTGTGCCGGTGATGATTTCCGGCACGATCACGGATTTGTCGGGCCGCACCCTTTCGGGCCAGAGCCCAACCGCCTTCTGGCATTCGCTGCTGCACGCAAAACCTTTGACCTTCGGCTTGAATTGCGCGCTTGGCGCGCGCGAGATGCGCGCCCATATCGCCGAGCTTTCCCATATTGCAGATACGCTCATCTGCGCTTATCCCAACGCCGGCCTGCCCAATGAATTTGGTCTTTACGACGAGAGCCCGGAATATATGGCTTCGCTCGTCGGCGAATTTGCCGAAGCCGGCCTCGTCAACGTCGCCGGCGGCTGCTGCGGCACGACGCCAGACCATATTCGCGCGATTGCCGAGCGCGTCAAAGGTGTTGCGCCGCGCAAACTGCCTGAGGTCGAGCCGCTGCTGCGCCTCTCCGGCCTCGAGCCCTTCGTGCTCAATCGCGAGATTCCGTTCGTCAATGTCGGCGAGCGCACCAATGTCACGGGCTCGGCAAAATTCCGCAAGCTGATCAAGGACGGCGATTATGCGGCGGGGCTCGATATTGCGCGCGATCAGGTCGCGATGGGTGCGCAGATCATCGACGTCAATATGGATGAAGGCCTGCTCGATTCGCAAAAGGCGATGGTCGAGTTTTTGAACCTCGTCGCCGCAGAGCCCGACATTTCCCGCGTTCCGGTGATGATCGATTCCTCCAAATTCGCGGTGATCGAAGCGGGTCTCAAATGCGTGCAAGGCAAGGCGATCGTCAATTCGATTTCGTTGAAGGCGGGCATCGAGCATTTCGTTTCCGAAGCCAAAACCGTGCGCGCCTATGGCGCCGCCGCTGTGGTGATGGCGTTTGACGAACAAGGGCAGGCCGATACGCTCGAACGAAGGGTCGAGATTTGTTCGCGCGCCTACAAAATCCTCACCGAGGAAGTTGGTTTTCCGCCGGAAGACATTATTTTCGATCCGAATATTTTTCCCGTTGCGACCGGCATCGAGGAACACAACAAATATGGCACGGATTTCATCGAGGGCGCGCGGCAGATCCGCGCCCGCTTTCCGCGCGTGCATATTTCTGGCGGCGTCTCGAATCTCTCCTTTTCGTTCCGCGGCAACGAGGCCGTGCGCCAGGCCATGCATTCGGTTTTTCTCTATCATGCGATCGCGGCAGGCATGGATATGGGCATAGTCAATGCGGGCCAGCTGCCGGTCTATGCCGAAATCGATCCAAAGCTTCGCGAGGCCTGCGAGGATGTTGTCCTGAACCGGCGCCCGGACGCCACCGAGAGGCTGCTCGCCCTAGCCGAGGGTTTTAAGGGCCAGGGTATTGAAGCCGCCGAAAAAAACCTTGCCTGGCGCGAGGAGACGGTCGAAAAGCGCCTCGCACATGCGCTCGTCAATGGCTTGACTGATTTTATCGAGGCCGATGTCGAAGAGGCGCGAAAGCTTGCCGCAAAACCTCTCGACGTTATCGAAGGCCCGCTCATGGCCGGCATGAATGTCGTCGGCGATCTCTTCGGCTCGGGAAAAATGTTTTTGCCCCAGGTCGTCAAATCCGCGCGCGTCATGAAACAGGCCGTTGCCTATCTTCTTCCATTCATGGAGGAAGAGAAGAAAAAGAACGGAGGAGCAGTGCGGTCCAGCGCTGGAAAAATCGTCATGGCGACCGTCAAGGGCGACGTGCACGACATCGGTAAAAATATCGTCGGCGTTGTCCTTGCCTGCAACAATTACGAGATCATTGATCTCGGCGTCATGGTCCCGGCGGCGAAAATTCTAAGCGTCGCCCGCGCCGAGAAGGCGGATGCGATCGGCCTTTCCGGGCTGATTACGCCTTCGCTCGACGAGATGTGCTTTGTCGCCGCCGAGATGCAGCGCGAAGGTTTTGATCTGCCGCTTCTGATCGGCGGAGCGACAACGAGCCGGGTCCATACGGCAGTCAAAATTCATCCAAATTACAACAACGGCCAGACGGTCTATGTCACCGACGCGAGCCGCGCCGTCGGCGTCGTGCAGACGCTTTTGTCGGAGTCTTCCCGCGCGAGAATGATCGAGACGGTGCGGGCCGAATATGCCAAGGTTGCGGACGCGCACCGGCGCTCCGAGGCCGACAAGCAGCGTCTCCCGCTGACACGGGCGCGGGCCAACGCCTTCAGGCCGGACTGGGCGGCCTATGTGCCGCCGCGGCCAATTTTTTGCGGCACGCGGGTGTTCCGCTCTTACGGCACCGCCGAGCTTATCCCCTATATCGACTGGACGCCGTTTTTTCAGACCTGGGAAATGCGCGGGCGTTATCCGGCGATTCTCGATGATCCCGAACGCGGCGCCGCCGCGCGGCAATTGTTCGAGGACGCAACAGAAATGCTCGCGCGCGCCGTGTCTGAACATTGGTTCGATCCCAAGGCCGTCATCGGCTTTTGGCCCGCTGCTGCCGTGGGCGACGACATCAAGCTCTTTACGGGGGAATCGCGCTTAACTGAGCTTGCAACCTTCTTCACCCTTCGCCAGCAATTGTCGCGGCGCGACGGGCGGCCCAATCTCGCGCTTTCCGATTTCGTCGCGCCGCAGGAAACGGGCAAGGCGGATTATATTGGCGGCTTTGTCGTCACTGCCGGTGCGCAGGAGGGTAAGGTAGCGGACCGTTTTGCCAAGGCGAATGACGATTACCGCTCAATCATGGTGAAGGCACTTGCCGACCGCATTGCGGAGGCGTTTGCCGAGCGCATGCACGAGCGGGTCAGGCGCGAGTTCTGGGCCTATGCGCCAGACGAAAATTTGACCAATGATGAGAGAATAAGTGAGGCCTATCGCGGGATTCGCCCCGCGCCCGGCTATCCGGCGCAGCCGGACCACACGGAAAAGGCAACCCTGTTCCGCCTGCTCGAAGCGGAGAGGCGGATCGGGGTCAGCCTGACAGAGAGCTTCGCCATGTGGCCCGGCGCCTCGGTTTCGGGCCTCTATTTTGCGCATCCCGAAGCGCATTATTTTGGCGTCGCGAAAGTGGAGCGCGATCAGGTTGAAGACTACGCGCGCCGCAAGGGCATGAGCATAGCGGAGATTGAGCGCTGGCTCGCCCCGGTCTTGAACTACGATCCGGCGTCGCTCGCGCAGGCGGCGGAGTGAGCGCGGCAACAACCAAGCTCCTCCACCGCTCCCGCTGCGGCGACGCGGCTTTCGTCCGGGGAGCACCAAAACGCTCGCTCAGGCAGGTGATGCAGTTTCCTTATTCTTGGCGGGGCGCGCCTTGGCGGCGTTGCGGCGGTTTGCGATCCGGCCGAGGGCGTATTTGATGGGTCGTTCATCGACGGCCTCGGGGTCATAGCCGTCGAGCCAATCTTTCGCATCGGCATGGTTCGGGTGGTTGGGGTCGGCGACGGCTTCGAGCATTGCATAAAAGCCGGGGATACCGCCGCAATCCTCCGGCGGCGCGTTCCGTTCTCCGCCAACATAGCGAGGATAAGAAACGCCGGGCTCGCCGGGGCGGATATTGGTAATGGTGATCCGGTGCTCCCAGCTGTCGCCGAAGTCGTAGAGATAATCGATGACGGTCTTCCGCGGCTTTAGCACGTCGCGCAGACGGACTTTCCCTGCCGCGATGCGCGGTTCGGTTCCCCAATCCTCATCCGTCGACAGCCCGCACCTTTGCTTGCCGATCGTGAACTCCCAGAGGTGGTAGTCTAACCACCCCATGAGAGCTTGGACGATGTAGTGCAGAACCTTGAGCGTGACGGACGTCGGCACCTCGGCTTGACGCCATATTACCGGATCGGTGTCCCGGAGCTCGACACGCACGGTGGCGATCTCGTTAACGGTATCGGAAGGGATGTCTTTGTTGGATGGATTCATGCCGCCAGTCTGGCAGATCAGGTCTCCCAATTCCAGGGGACCAGGCTGTGGATATCGCGATCATCGGCCAGCGCGAGCAGCTTGATGAGCGAGCCGCACTGCTACCGCTTGGCTCGTGAGCTTTGGTGGCGGCGGTCAGAAGCGAGGGCCGCCCTAACGGTCTTTGCGCCCTTGGAAGAACCTCAGCCGTCGCAACATGTTGCCCAGCGCCCCGCCAGTCTTTATATTGATGTGGTGCTTCCGAGTCGGCGGAGGGACTAAAAAGGTTGCTGAATCATGGTCTCACCTAAGGTTCAATCTACCTCACAAAAGCCGCGCCGCGGAGCGGGGGAGAAAGCCCCCCTTTTTGGCGCGTTGACGGGGCGCCCCGTTCACGAAATCCGGGTGAAGCTTTCTAGCGCGGGGCTGCGGCCCACGCGTCAACGAATGGCGCTCGGCTGCTTGTTATTCGCCAAAGGCAACCGGCACGTGACCGCGGAAAATCTCCAGGAAGAGGCGCTCGCATCGCGGGTTTCGATCTCGCTAGCGACGATTTACAACAGCCTTCATCAATTTACGCGCGCCGGCCTATTGCGGGAAGTCGCCATCGACGGATCCAAGACCTACTTCGACACCAATGTGTCGGATCATCACCACTTCCTTATTGAGGGAGCGAATGTTTTGATCGACATCCCCCGGATTGCGGTCGAACGGCAGCAAATTCCAGCCCTTCCCCCGGGCAAGTCGATCGCCGGCGTGGACGTGATTGTCCGGTTGCGCGACGAAAAATCCGGCGAAAGCGTGCCGGGCGAAAAGCGAACCCCAGCCGTGGCTGCGAAGCGGCGCCAGCGCAGGGCTTGAATCTTTGCCCATTTGAATTCAGGCTATGGCATCGTCGCCCCCCGTTCCCTTCAAGAGGCGAGGGAAGCGGCGCTCGCGGACTGCGGCGAGCGGAGGCAATCCTAATCAGGCGCCAGACGCAAAAAGGATTCCCGGCAAATCTCGCAAAGATTGGAGCCCGCAGTCAAAAGAGCCGTTCTGTATGCGAAAAAGGGGCAACGCAGGGATCGTCATGGCCGGGCTTGACCCGGCCATCCAAACACCACAGCCGGGAGTCTGGATGCCCGGCTCAAGGCCGGGCATGACGGTAAGAGTGACGAAGAGTAAGTGTTGGTATAAAGGCATAGTGGCGAAACAAAAGGGGTCCAAAGCCATGTCTTTAGGGGTGAGGTGTTTTTTCGTGGCGACGGCTGTCACGCTGGCAGGTTTGATCCCTGCCTCAGCGGAACCGCGCCTGACGATCGCGCAGGCCGGGAGCACGGGCGGCACCATCGGCAAGCAAGACAAGGAGGCCTCGGGCGGCGAGGTTTCCGAGCCTACGCGCGCCCGGCGAGCGCATGCCGCGCGAAGACACCATGTGGCGGCGCGGGCGCCGCGCGTGCGAATACGCTACGTGGTGGTCCGAGAACCGCGGCCCCACGGGCGGAAAAACTCGGCCGCACCCGGGATGGCGCTGGGCGGCCGATGGAACTTCGACGCGGCTTGCGCGTCGTCGCCAAACTGGGGCGGCGTAGCCACTTTTGTGCAAACAACGGCGAGCACTTTTCACGGTAGTTTTATCGGTCGATGGCCGGCCCAGAATGGAATTGTCACTAACGGGAAGATTCGTGGCAAGCACGTAAGCGCTGTCTGGCGCGGAGGGAACATCGTCCATCGCTTTGACGCCAATCTGGTGAGCATGGAGCCGCCAATGTTCAAGGGCTATGGCGCCTTTCCCGGCGTCGGCGCGTGTCAGTACACCTGGACCAAAATGTGAGCTATTCCGCCTCGCGGCGCGTCGGTTTCCGCTCGATGCGGCGAAAACTCCATTCGATGACGGTCTGTTTTCCGGTTTCGCCATAAACGGCAATCTGGGCGCAGCCGCGCGGACCATCCGGCGCGGCAAAAAAAATGCTCTCCTCGATTTCGGCCTGCGCGGTCGAGGTTTCGAACAGCCAGCGATTGCCATTCGGCAAAACGCAAAGCGCGCTGCGGCCTTCGCGAACGCGCTTCAGGCGCACATTGGGATGGATGTGAAAGCGCAAGACAAAGGGGCGGGCTTCGATTTTGCTTCCCGCTTCGGCGGCGCGCAAAACGTCGGTGCCTTCGAGCCTCTGCCCGCCGTTGAAAAGGGTGATCCTGCGCTCGTGAATAAGACCGAATTGCGCCGCGTAACCATTATGCGCAAGGGCCATCGTCGTGCCTGAAGAGTCCTCCTTGCGTTCGGCATCGGCCTTATCCGGCCCAGAAACGATCCGCTCGCCGGGCCATTTTCGCAGGCCCTTATGGGACGCGAAGCGGCAGGACGAAGTATCGTCGATGACGAGCGTCGAATGCGCTGCCGTCTTGCGGGCAGCCTCGCGCGCGGCGGCGCGATTTTGATCGGGCGCGCCGCAGTTGATAACGAGACGCTGCGCGCC
>JACXTT010002503.1_pt1 | contig 29084 bp, 36 predicted proteins | sample 9270951 | NCBI WGS metagenome assembly JACXTT01 (sample SAMN15532306, study PRJNA645909) | rock metagenome | isolation source: weathered quartz diorite | place: Puerto Rico | collected 2017-06-21 | reverse complement strand
TCCTTGCGCCATAAGCTCACCGGCACGGCGGATTTGGGCAGATCGCTATGCTTGCCGTCGGCGTCCATGCTGACTTTGTCCCCCATTGCCGCGACTTTCACCTGATGCTGCGTGCCGTTGTCGTTGGTTTGCGATTTGAAGGAGACGAGCTGGCCGCCTTTCCAAACCTCATGGGTGGAGCATTCGTAACGATAAGCCTCGACGAAAAAGATTTTCACCGACACGTCGGTCTTGGTCTTTGCGGTGATCGTATCGTCTTGCTGCTCGATGTCGATCGTCTCCGTGCCGATCTTGTCGCCGGAGCGATTGATGTCAAACACCCGATGGATTTTTGCGGCCGGACTTGCGGCGGGAGAAGGCGCAATTGCCAGGCCGAAGAGAGCGAGGGTAAGGGCGATCGTTCGCATGATTGTCACCATGTATTTGGATGTGGCACACCAATAAGCAGCAAAAATGCCAGGAGTGAGACGCAATAAAGCTCACGGCGCGGTAACAAAGGTCAGATCCGGCGAAAGCTGATTTCGTATATCTGCGGGAACAATCGCGTCTTGGCGCATGGACCGCAGCGATTTGGCCTTTAAGCTTTTAGACAATTTCCGTCCAGAAGCGTCGCGCAACAGGCGATGATGGCGATAGAGAGGAGCCGGAAGTTCGAGCAAAGCCTGCAGCAGGCGGTGCAGGCTTGTCGTCAAGAAAAGATCCTCGCCCCGGACGACATCGGTGACGCCCTGCAGGGCATCGTCGACAACGACGGCGATGTGGTAGCTTGCGTGGATATCCTTGCGCGCGAGCGTTGCGTCTCCCCAATTTGCGGGTTCGGCCGCAACCTCGCGAATTTGCGAAGTTGGACCTATTTCACGCCAGACAAGTTTGCGGCCAATTGCTGCAAGCGCCGCCTCCATGTCGATGCGTAGCGCGGCAGGCTGGCCGGCGTTAAGCCGCCGCTGCCTTTCTTCCGGCGGCAAATGCTTGCAGGTGCCCGGGTAAAGGGGTGAGCCGTCCGGATCGCGCGGCCAGCGATCTCGCTTCGCGACCGCATTCAGGATGTTGCCCCGCGAACAAAAGCAAGGATATGTCACGCCGAGCGCAGATAGCTTCGCGAGTGCGCGCGCATAATCCGGAAAATGCTCCGATTGGTGGCGGACGGGCGTTTCCCAGGAAAGCCCGAGCCAGCCAAGATCCTCATAAATCGCTTGTTCGAATTCAAATTGGCATCGCTCGGCGTCGATATCTTCGATGCGAAGCAAAAAGCGGCCGCCTGCCTCGTGCGCCAAATCGTAATTCAGCAAAGCCGAATAGGCGTGCCCAAGGTGGAGGTATCCATTGGAGGACGGCGCAAACCGGAATACGCGGCTGGTAAATGACCGGGTCACGTCATCATCCTCCGGCTGGTCAATCCGCTTGGGCCCTTGTGGCGGCTCAGGGCCATGGCCCCGCAAATCCCGATACCGGGAAATACGACGCGGCTCAGGACGCTGCAAACGAAATTCCTAAGGGGGGAGAGATGGCTGCTCTGGTTTCTGGTCTTGACCTTCGCCGAGAATCGGGATTGCTCAACGCCATTGATACGCCAACCGGGGAATGGGACAGCATGGCGGTTACGCTCGACGGCCCGCGCCTTTTGCCGCAATCGCGCGCAGCGGAGCAGCTCGTGGTCTTTCTGCATGGCTATGGGGCCAATGGCAACGATCTGATCGCGATCGGCAAGCAATGGCGGAATTTGCTGCCGGGCGCTGCTTTTGTTGCCCCAAATGCGCCCGAGCCTTGCCCCCAGGCTCCCGGCGGGCGCCAATGGTTTCGCCTCACCATGCGTGATACCGCCGAACGCTGGAGTGGCGTCAAAGAAGCGCGTCCTGTGCTTGACGCATTTCTCGATAGCGAGCTTGCCCGCCATGGATTGGACAACGGCAAGCTGGCTTTGGTTGGTTTCAGCCAGGGGACAATGCTCGCCCTTCATGCCGGGTTGCGGCGCGGCCGTGCCCCGGCGGCGATCCTTGGATATTCCGGCGCGCTCGTGCTTCCCGATGGGCAGGATGACCTCACGTCACACGTGCCTGTCAACACCGCGCCGCCAATTCTTCTTGTTCATGGCAGCGAGGATGATGTCATTCCGGCCGGCGCGCTTTTTTTGTCTGCTGAAAAATTGGCGCAGGCGGGTATTCCCTGCCAGTGGCATTTTGCACCTGGGCTCGGTCACGGGATCGACAACCAAGGGCTCATGCATGGCGGCCTGTTTTTGGCGAGCTGCTTTGGCCTGCGCCTGAATTCTGGCGCAATGGTGCGGGGTTGAACGGCGCAGTCATACTGGCAAAATACCCCGCTCTTCGCGATGCGCCCTGCGACTGCGGGCGAGGCGCCAGCGGCTTCGGGCACGAGGACGGGGGACGCGCTCGGCACGGCAACGCCGCGGGCCGCAGTCCTCCGCGTGCCAACCGGCAGGTATAGAAGCTTGATTGCTTCGACGAGCAAAACCCCGCCCCACGGTAGCGAAAGAGCAGCGCCGATCGTTTCGGCCAGATCGGCGGCATGCAGCAGCGTGCGGTGCTGGAACGGCGGGATATAGACTGCTTCTGTCCAATACACGGGGGAAAACAAAGCGTTCCGCAAAAGTTCACCCAATTGAATGCGCGAATACGGCCGGCCGTGCCCAAAAGGCGTCCGGTCGAGCCGCGCCCAAAGGCCAGAACGGCTCGGCACGGCGACAATCACCCGGCCGCCGGGGGTCAGGATACGCCAGAGTTCCGCAAGCAACTCATGCGGATGCTCGGTTATTTCGAGCGCATGCACGGCGAGCGCCCGGTCGATGCAGGAATTTGGCAAAGGCATCGCGGCCGGCTCGACAAGGGCCGAAGAAGACGCGCCCGACAAGGGCCAATTCATGACACCTTGTTCGGCTGGCATGAAGGCCAGCACGCGCACCGCTTCCTCGCGGAAAACGTCGAGATAGGGCGTCGCGTAGCCGACACCCAGGATCGAATATCCGGTGCAGTTGGAAAATCGCTCGCGCACGATCTTGTGAACAGCGCGCCGCGCGACCTCTCCGAGCGACGAGCTGTAAAAAGAGCGAAGGTCGGTGACGTCGATGGGCATGATCCATATTACCGCGGACGGCCGCTGGCGTCATTCGGGAACGGTATGCGGATTCCGCAAAAAGGTGCTATTTGCCCGAATCAATCTATCGCCCATTGCAGAGCTCGTGGCACCGCAAACTGTCTTTCACGCACCGGCCCCGTCGACGGCGTATTCGCAGTCGTCAACGAGGCGAAAGGGAACGCGTAGTATGGCCGCCCATATTCACCAGTTCCTGTGCATGACGGATAATTTTGGCGTCCTCATTCACGATCCCGCGACGCGTGCGACGGCCGCTATCGACGCGCCGGAGACCGCGCCAATTCTGGCTGCGCTAGAGACACGACAATGGGCCCTGACCGACGTCTTGGTCACGCATCACCATTTCGATCATGTCCAAGGGCTCGCGGGTCTCAAGGCGAAGTTTCCGCGCGCCCGTGTCATTGGCCCGGCAAAGGAGGCTGCCAAGATCGGCGGCTTGGACATTGCCGCCAGCGATGGCGACCGCATTGCCGTCGGGGCACTCGAAGCCAGAGTGATCGAGGTTCCGGGCCACACCTCGGGCCATATTGCCTATTGGTTTGCGGCGGAAGAGGTGCTTTTTGCCGGTGACGCTTTATTTGCATTAGGGTGCGGCCGCAGCTTTGAGGAGCCCGCGGAAGTTCTCTACCATTCGCTGCTGAAGCTCGCCGCTCTTCCGGGATCAACCCGAGTCTATTGCGGCCATGAGTATACGGCTGCGAACGCCCGCTTTGCCTTGAGCGTCGATCCCTCCAACGAAAACTTGAAGGAGCGCGCCCGTAAAATTGCGCTTCAGCGCGAAGCGGGCGAGTTCACCCTTCCGACCACAATTGCGGTCGAACTTGCGAGCAATCCATTTTTGCGCGCCAGTGCGCCGGAAATTCAGGACGCGCTTGGCATGAAGGGTGCCGGCCCTGCCGCGGTCTTCGTTGAGCTGCGCAAGCGCAAGAACCGGTACTGAGACAGCGGCCCGGTTTCGACAGCCACCAGCGAGGGCTGCCGCTCCGCTTGTTCATGGTCACGGCGGCGATAGGCAACTTTGTTCCTCTGTCGTCTCAAAAATACTGAGGACATTCATCTGTGAAATGAACCACGACAAATTGATTACAAAAGTTCGCAAATTTTGCCAGGATAACGGCAGGATTGCGGATTAAATTCGAGAGATTTGCGCTTGATTTGATTGATTATCCGAACTTGCTTGACATTGGCCAGCCCCTATGTACCTAAGATTATGTCATCTCGACTAGTGGATAGCGTCCGCTAATGTCGGCTCGCGTGTAGTAACCTGGTGCTCAGGATTACGGCCGTAACAGTGTGTGCCAGCTTCTATGCCTATAGCGATGGGAGAACGACGCGCATCCGGAGCGATAGGATGAGGGACGGCTAACTGTGGATGGCCGCCCAGGCTGCGACGAGCTTTTACAGACTCTTTCGAACCAAGAACCAGGAGATGAGGGCGATGACCAAGACTACGATCGTGAGCTACATAGCCAGCGTAGTCGCAATCATCACGTTGCTCAAGCGAGCGGGCCCAGAGAGTTTAGCTTAATCGCTATTCTTGGGGTCTCGTCGGTTTTTATGTTGTCGCGGTCTTAAACTTACCGGCTTCTGCATGTTGCAAATTAAGAAAAATTCGCCTCAATCCGACCAGGAAAGGCCACTTGGTGAGCCCGAGGTTGAATCGGCTGCTGCGGCGAATCTAGGCCGAATCGTCAATCAAATCGTCTCGATCATCCGCCGGCAGTCTCTCATTTTCCTTGTCGTGATTCCCTGTGCGATTGCGCTCGGATTGCTATACCTTTTTACAACGCAACCGAGATACACTGCCGTTGCCGAGATGCTCATCGACACGCAGAAGGTGCCAGCATTTCACCAACAGCAAATGGTTGGCGAGGCACCAATCGACAATCTGGCGGTGGCGACGCAGGTCGAAGTCCTAACGTCGGAGAATGTGAGCCTAACCGTCATTAGAAATCTTAAGCTGACGGAAGATCCGGAGTTTGCCGGTTCACACGCCAGTTTCATCGGCGCGATCTTCAATCTGATTTCCGGTACCTTTGACTCGGGGGCCGGGCCTTCGGAATCCTCGCTCCAGAACCAAGCGCTCGACGCTTTTGAAGCCCGCCGGAAGGTTACCCGTGTCCCGCTGACTTTTGCAATGGAGATTTCGTTTTGGTCATTTGATCCAGGCAAGGCAGCGCAGATCGCCAATGCCATTAGCGACGCCTATATCGTTGACCTATTAGAAGCCAAGTATCAAAGCACGCGGCGGGCGAGCGCGTGGCTGCAGGACCGGCTTAAGAGCCTGCGCGCTGAAGCGCTGGCGGATTCCCAAGCAGTTGTCGATTTCAAGCAAAAGAATAATATTGTCGAAAGCGCCGGAAAACTGATGAACGAGCAACAGGTGAGCGAGGTTAATACGCAGCTCATCTTAGCTCATGCCGCGACAGCAGAAGCAAAGGCTCGCCTGGACCGCATCAATCAAGTCATGTCGCAGGATATTCCGGATGCATTTGTCGCGGATGCGTTAAAGAGCGAGGTCGTCATCAAGCTGCGCCAGCAATTTCTAGAGCTGGCGGCGCGGGAATCGATGTGGTCGAAACGATACGGCGCCGATCACATGGCTGCGATCAGCCTGCGCAGTCAGATGTTAGAAATCCGCCGTAACATCGCCGACGAAATGCATAAGATAGCGGAGAGCTACAAGAGCGATTACGAAATTGCACTGACGCGTGAGACAAGTATTCGCAATAGTCTCGACAATGCCGTTGCAGAATCCCGCCTTACCAACAACGCGCAGGTGCAACTGCGCGAGCTTGACAGTAAAGCTCAAACCTCTCGAACCATGTATGACAATTTTCTGCAGCGCTACATGGAAGCGGTTCAGCAGCAGTCGTTTCCGATTTCCGATGCGCGGCTGATTTCCCCGGCAACTCCCCCCCAGAACAAAAGCCACCCAAAAGCCTCGTTCGCCCTGTCGCTCTCCACGATCGCTGGCATCATGGTCGCCTTTGCGGCCGCGTACTTGCGTGAAGCTTCCAATCGGGTATTTCGCACCGGCGCCCAAGTCCAGGATGTATTGCAGGTCAGTTGCATTGCAATGCTGCCGGTCCTGAAGCAACTCTCTCCGGCCGCCGCCGCTGATGGCCAAGAGGACATTGCGGCTCTCGCAAAGGCGAGACGTATCCGGCGAACCGATAACCTTTTGACCTACGTCGTGGATGAGCCGTTTTCGCAATTCACGGAGCTGTTACGATCGCTGAAAGTCGTGGCCGATCTCAATGGCGGCGTTCAGGCGAATCGGGTTATTGGAGTCACCTCCACCTTGCCGAAAGAGGGCAAGTCGACGATCGCAGCCAATTTCGCCGCGATGATTGCGCATGGCGGGTCAAGAGTGATCCTTGTCGATGCCGATCTGCGCAATCCAAGTCTTTCTCAGATTTTCTCTCCTGATAACTCCGCGGGGCTGGTCGAGGTTGCCGGAGGCCAAGCGGCGCTTGGCGACGCTCTATGGACCGATCCGGGGAGCGGCCTGACGTTTTTGCCGGCCGGTCCGCAGTCCGCGAAAGTGCTGTATCCAAATGAGATTTTGGCTTCGGCGGCCATCAAGACTTTGATCGATAAGCTCCGAAACGCCTTCGATTACGTCATTGTCGACTTGGCGCCTCTTGCACCCGTCGTGGATACACGAACGACGACAAGTTTCATTGATTCCTACGTTTATGTCATCGAATGGGGCCAGACCAAATTCGATGTGGTCAAACATTGTCTTTCTAACGCCCCCGAGGTTTATGACCGGCTGCTTGGGGTTGTACTGAACAAAGTGAACATGTCCATTCTTCAACGTTTTGAGCCGTACCGGACTTCTTACTACTATTCATTGCGACAAAAATATTCCCAATACAGCGAGGTCAAGTAGATTCGCGGTGCCGCGCCAATCCGGTTGGAACGGCGCAATGCTTATTGAGACCGAATCTTTCTGACGAACCGCCAATTGCATCAAGGAAGGCAAAAACCCTAGCGGGGCGGACCGGGACATTACCTGCGGCTATAAGACGCCCGGCGCCGTCCGCCCACGCGGCGCGCGATTGCCCGCGGGTTATCTGCCGATGCCGGGCCAACACGCCCGCGCCGTCGTGGCTTCAGCGGGCGAGTCATATCATTTGACCGTAACGAACTGGGGAAGACAAAGCGTAAATGCGCGCGGCCCCATGAAGGCAGCAAAGTTGCCTTGATGGTGTGCGGAGAGCTTGGTCAGGCCGTGACCTCCCGCGGACTAAGCCGCATCGGACGCCGCGGCGCTGGCGAGAGCGTCGCGAAGCGCTTGCTCCTTGGCATCCGTCAGGGACGTCTTCAACACGGTGCCGCCATAATGCTTGATCTGCTCGAGCACCTTGTCCGCCGTCATTTCCCGGATGAGCACAAATAAGGCGGCGTCACCGGGATGAATGCTTTCGGCAAGGTCCTTCATGAACTGGTCGTTGATGCCGAAGTCCGTCAGTGCACCGCCCACCGCACCGCTCGCCGCACCCAAGGCCGCGCCGAGAAGCGGATTGAGGAAAAGCACGCCGATCAGTAAGCCCCAGAAACTGCCCGAAACGGCGCCGGACGCCGTTGTGTTGACGACCTGGTGCAATTGAATTTGACCATCGGCAGATTTGGTGGCGATGACCGCATCCCCGAGTTTGATGATATATTCTTTCTGCAGTTCGAACAGGCGCTTTCGCACCTCTTCGGCTTTGTCCTGGGTTGGATAGACGATAACGACGAGATCGGACATTGGAATCCTCCCTGCTTTCATCTTCGCCGGATCAAGTGGTATTATGCGCCGCTGTCCAAGCTGTTTCAAGACATCATTTAGATGGCTTTGCATGTCGCGACATTGACAGAAGCCGCCGGCGAGCACGCGCGGGCGGCGCATGGCCCCATCCCCTCGTAAAAGGGCCGCGGATCGCGGCCCTTGGGTATTTCTCTTTGCGTGCGTTCAGTACCTGCGCCAGTGTGGCGGTAGACGACCGCCCCCTCGACGGGGCTTTCTGGAACCGGCGGCGGGGCCTTGCTCACCAAAGCGGCGTGGATTCGGCAGCAATGGGCATCAAGGCCGGGACGCTTCGCGTTCGATGGCGTAGATGAGTAGCTTCGTAATCCCGGTTCCCGTATCCGCGAGGTGAGATGTCACTAGAAGCAGCCAAGAGTTCCACCCAACGCGATCCCATCCTCGTTGATCTTGCCCTGCAGGGCGGCGGCGCGCATGGCGCGTTCACCTGGGGCGTGCTCGACCGGCTCCTCGAAGAGCCTTGGCTTGCAATCGACGGAATTTCCGGCACGTCGGCGGGAGCCATGAATGCCGCCGTGCTCGTTGATGGTTTCGTGAAAGGCGGTGCCGGTGGTGCCCGGGCGGCTCTGAAGAATTTCTGGTGCCGGGTCTCCGACGCAGCCCGTTTCAGCCCCTTCCAGCGCGGGCCTCTCGATATTCTCCTTGGCCGCTGGACGCTGGATTCCTCGCCCGTCTATGTCGGAATGGATCTTTTGTCCCGCCTGGTGTCGCCCTATGATTTGAATCCGCTGGGCAAAAATCCGTTGCGCGAAATTCTCGCCGAACACATCGATTTCAAGCGGCTGCCGCAAGCGCCCATCAAGCTTTTTATCACCGCCACCAATGTCAGGACCGGCCGCGGTCACGTGTTCAAGAACAAGGCGATTACGCCGGACGTTCTGCTCGCCTCGGCCTGTCTGCCTACCTTGTTTCAGGCGATCGAGATTGACGGCGAGCCCTATTGGGACGGCGGTTATTCCGGCAATCCCACGCTGACCCCTCTCATCCGCGAATGCAATTCGCAAGACACAATTCTGGTTCAGATCAATCCGGTCGAGCGCAAAGAATCGCCGCGCTCCGCCTCCGAGATTTTGAACCGCCTGAACGAAGTGTCCTTCAATGCCGTGCTCCTCAAGGAGCTCCGCATGATCGCGCTGCTCCGCCAAGTCGCCTGTCCCGGCGACCGCGAGGGCGCGCTATGGGCCAGCATGCGCATCCACCGCATTGCGAGCGAGTTTATGACCGAGCTCGGAGCCTCCTCCAAGCTCAATGCGGAATGGGAATTTTTTTCTCTGCTGCACGAGGAAGGGCGAAAATCGGCGCAGATCTTTTTAGAGACTCACGCATCCGATCTGGGCAAGCGCTCGACCCTCGATCTCGACATTTTGCTGGAAAGGATCTGAGGCATTGGACTGTCTGGCATTCTTATTGCGCTCGATTTGTTGATATTTGGCGGCGGGTGGGCGCTACGTGGATAACAACGGGTAAGAGAAAGCGGCGATCCAAAGTCGTCACATCGATAGGCAAACGCCATGCGCGCTCCGCTCGACCCGGCTCGCCGCGCTCAGACGACGGGCGTTAATGAATCTGTGCATTAGGCTCGGGAAAGGCCCGCCTGCCATCTGATATGTCCACGCCGCAGTTGGTTGGAGTCGATGGCCCTATTCAATTTTCGCACGGGCAGCGCCTTTGCTGTGGTGCTTGTCTTTCTATCGCTCACCCGTGCCGATTCGCCGCTGATCGTTCATTATGCGCCGGTAGAAAATCTGGAGCATCTCGATACGGCTTTACTCGACAAGGCGGAACGCAGGATTGACATTGCGGCCTATGTTTTGACCGATTGGCCGGTCATTTCGGCGCTGATTCGCGCGGCCGAGCGCGGCGTTAAGGTTCGTGTCTATATGGGAGCCAAGCAATTTGGCGGAGATCACGCGGCACTGCTTTTACAAAAGCTCATTTCCACTCCGGGGATTGAAGTCCGTTTCAAGCACGCGGGAGCGCCGCTCATGCACCTCAAAAGCTACCAGATCGACGGCCGCTGGCTTAGAACAGGCGCCGCGAATTTTTCGGCTTCAGGGCTCAAACGGCAAGACAACGATCTCCTGGTTATCGACGACCATGCCGCGGCCGCGGCGTTCGAACGGCACTTCGACGCAATGTTCGCGCAAGGCGAAGCCCTTCCTTCTGCCGCGGAGGAGCAATTCCCGTAGCGGGGGCGGAGGCGGGCGACATTGTAATGAACCGGACAACATATAAGAGCGGTGCAATTAGCACGGGAATACGGTATAGGCCCAGCATCTTACCAGAAAGCCCGAGCGATATGCCGGCGGCCAAACATAGTTTGAAGCATGGCTTGAGCAATTCGGCATCGTCCGCCGACCAAACAGCTTCGGCCAGTTGACAGATATGATTTGCCGCAGGCTTGGCGTTTGCCTCACCCTCTTAGCTGTTTTCGGATGTGGTCCGCGTCGTTCTGTTTGTTTGACGGCGGCAGAGGCTAGCTACTGGAGCATCACCTCGCCGTTAGCGGCAGAAAAAAAGTCCGCGGGCAATGTGGAACAAGGCGCCGGCGCTGAGGCAGGCTGGCTGCTCATTCGCGGCGGTAGGACAGAGACCGGGGAGAGTGGTGCGGCCGTCCTGCATACGGCGGATTTCGAGCGCTCCGATCCGCGCCTGGCAGGTCTCATGGTGAGGTGCGGTGGAACACAAGGAATCGAAACCGTCATTGTCGTCGTCGAACCTTTTTCTCCCCATGCGCAACCACAAGTCTCCTTGCGAACGCCCCAACAGACGTTTGAATTTGCCGGCAGCGTAATACCAACGGGCGCAGGAATCCGTTTGCCATTAGAGGCGGCGAAGCTTGCGGCACTGGGACTTGGCAGCACCAGGGAGGTCGAAATCAAGGTGACTACAGACGGTGCCGCAATCAATGGTGCCGTCGCCTTGACGGGCCTTCCCAAAGCGCTGGCTTGGCTCAACGGCGAATGCGTCCAAAAATAGATTTCAGCATAGGGTTTTTTGCTGATATCATTCCCGTCTGCGCCGTTGCGGCCACTATACTATGGAAGGTGCGCCAGTTGGCGAAATACACCGTCCTCTATTCTTTCCTCTATTCGTTGATGGCCTGTTGATCCTAAGCCTTGACGGCCCATTCCGCAGCAGCGAAGAGGGGGAGCAGGAGCAGGAGAGCCCTCGCCATCAAGCTTGAGGTAGGTCAAAGCCCTGCGAAAGGCAGTCCCCGCGCTTCGCCACTCCACGATCTCTTGCATTTACGCGGCAATTGAAGCCGCAACGGAAATTTTTGCACTTTGATCGGGCAGAAGCGTCAATCTGCAATAGGTGACTATCGGTTGCGTCTCGATCAGGAGGGGGAAACGGTTTTGCGCCGGACAGGCAAGAAGAATATAGAGAAAGAGGATTATACTGTCAAAGCCATGCTAGCCGAGCAGTTACGGATATATCTGGCGGCAAAGCATGTTCCTATGAGCGTTGCGCTCGCCACCTGAACTTGTGCCCGGCCGCCCATTGCTTTCCGTTCGCACGCCAATCGCGCTTGCGCAAGTATTCCGGCGCGGGCCGCGCAGGATCACTGCACAAACTATGTTGCGCAGATTGCGATATTCGAAAGCATCGGGCCCCCGCACGCCAAGATTTTTCCAATGATAAGGGTTGACGTGCTGCAAGGGCAAGATTAAGTTCCGCCCGTTTTTCGGACAGGCCGTAGGTTTTCGCTTTCGGGGCTCCTTGTCTCGGAGATACCAAACCTAAACGCTGTCATATTCAGCGAGAGATAACTGCTCAACGGTCGATGCTCCTCGCTCGGCCGGCAAAAGGCAAGAACGCGGCGTCCTCCCGCGATCCTCTGCCGATGTGCAGCGCCGAAGGCCTGACCCGGCTTGCGGCGCTGCGGCATTTGCCGGGATAAGGTTTGGGAATTTGGTTTTGCTGGGATCGCCAGCCTTGTCTTGGGAGAGTAGCAGAGAAAATCGGATGCCGACGATCAGTCAATTGATCCGCAAACCGCGGCAGGAGAAGATCTATCGCGAAAAGGCGCGCCATCTCGGGGCGTGTCCTCAGAAGCGGGGGGTCTGCACGCGCGTCTACACGACGACGCCGAAAAAGCCGAATTCCGCGCTGCGCAAAGTCGCCAAGGTCCGCCTGACCAATGGGTTCGAGGTGATCGGGTATATTCCCGGTGAGGGCCATAATCTGCAGGAGCATTCGGTGGTCATGATCCGCGGCGGGCGGGTCAAGGATCTGCCTGGCGTGCGCTACCATATCTTGCGCGGCGTGCTCGACACGCAAGGGGTCAAGAACCGCAAGCAGCGCCGCTCCAAATATGGCGCCAAGCGGCCGAAATGATATGTTGACGCATTTGGGGGACGGCGCGGCCGATCGCCTCATAGTAGATCCGGCGGTTTTAAGGCAATTCGCGCAGGACTTTATAGGTTAAACGGAGACTACCAAATGTCACGCCGCCATCGCGCCGAAAAACGGGACATTATTCCGGACGCTAAATTTGGGGACGTCGTCGTCACCAAATTCATGAACTCGATCATGCACGATGGGATGAAATCGATTGCCGAGGCGATCGTCTATGGGGCGTTCGAATCTATCGAGCAGAAATCGCGATCGGAACCGCTTGCGGTCTTCAAGCACGCACTTGATAATGTCGCTCCTTCGATCGAGGTTCGTTCGCGCCGGGTCGGGGGCGCAACCTATCAGGTGCCGGTCGAGGTTCGCGCGGAGCGCCGGCAAGCGCTTGCCATTCGCTGGATCATCAATGCGGCGCGCGGCCGCAACGACAAGACGATGGTCGATCGTCTTTCGGCGGAGTTGCTGGATGCCGCAAACAATCGCGGCAATGCCGTTAAGAAGCGGGAAGATACCCACCGTATGGCGGAAGCCAACCGGGCCTTTTCACATTATCGTTGGTAGTTTACGCGAGACAATTCGTTTTCGCCCGAAGGAATTTTGACATGCCCCGCAGCCATCCAATCGAAGACTACCGCAACTTCGGTATTATGGCCCATATCGACGCGGGCAAGACAACGACGACCGAGCGGATTCTTTATTACTCAGGCAAATCGCACAAGATCGGCGAAGTCCATGACGGCGCCGCCACCATGGACTGGATGGAACAGGAGCAGGAGCGCGGCATAACGATCACCTCCGCTGCGACGACGACCTTCTGGCAAGGCAAGCGCCTGAACATCATCGACACCCCTGGCCATGTCGATTTCACGATCGAGGTCGAGCGCTCGCTGCGCGTGCTCGACGGCGCGGTCTGCGTGCTCGACGGGAATCAGGGCGTCGAGCCGCAGACGGAAACTGTCTGGCGGCAGGCAGATAAATATAACGTGCCGCGCATTGTCTTGGTCAACAAAATGGATAAAGTCGGGGCCGATTTCTACCGCTGCGTCGAGGAGATCAAGACCAAGGTCGGCGGGCGCCCGGTCTGTATCCAGCTGCCGCTTGGCGCGGAATCGGATTTTAAGGGCATCATCGACCTCGTGCGGATGAAGGCCGTGGTTTGGGAAGACGAGGGGCTCGGCGCCAAATATGCCGATACGGAAATTCCCGAGGTTATGAGATCCCGGGCCGAGGAATATCGGCACATGCTCGTCGAGGCGGCGGTCGAACTCGACGACGATGTCATGGCGGCTTATCTCGACGGAAGGGAACCGGACATTGAGACGATAAAGCGGCTTGTGCGCAAGGCCGTCCACGACATTGCCTTCGTCCCCGTGCTCTGCGGCTCGGCATTCAAGAACAAGGGTGTTCAGCCTTTGCTTGACGCTGTTGTCGATTTTCTACCTTCGCCGCACGACCGCGAGGCGATCAAGGGTAGCGATATGCACAGCGGCAAGGAGGTAGTACGCGTGCCACGCGATGAGGATCCCTTCTCCATGCTTGCATTCAAGATCATGGACGATCCATTTGTCGGAACGATTACCTTTGCCCGGGTTTATTCCGGCCATGTCGAGTCAGGAACAACCGTTTTGAACTCGACCAAGGATAAGAAGGAGCGGATTGGCCGCATGCTGCTCATGCACGCCAACAACCGCGAGGACATCAAGGAGGCCTACGCGGGCGATATTATCGCGCTTGCCGGTTTGAAGGATACAAGGACGGGAGACACGCTTTGCGATCTCACCAAGCCCGTCATCCTAGAGCGCATGGAATTTCCGGACCCCGTCATCGAGATCGCCATCGAACCGAAGTCCAAGGCCGACCAGGAAAAGCTCGGCGTCGCTTTGGCCAAGCTCGCCGCAGAAGATCCTTCCTTCCGGGTTTCGACGGATGCGGAATCCGGGCAAACCATCCTCAAGGGGATGGGCGAGCTGCATCTCGATATCAAGGTCGATATTCTGCGCCGCACCTACAAGGTCGACGCCAACATTGGCGCGCCGCAAGTCGCCTATCGGGAGAAAATGACGAGGCGCGAGGAAATAACTTACACGCATAAGAAACAGACCGGCGGCGCCGGTCAATATGCCGAGGTCAAAATCATTTTTGAGCCCAATGAGACGGGGACAGGTTCGAGCTTCGAGTCTCAGATCGTGGGCGGCGCGGTGCCGAAGGAATATATCCCCGGCGTCGAGAAGGGTGTCGAAAGCGTTTTGGGCTCGGGCGTTCTTGCCGGTTTCCCGGTTGTCGACGTCAAGGCGACATTGATCGACGGGAAGTATCATGACGTCGATTCCTCGGTCCTTGCCTTCGAGCTCGCCGGGCGCGGCGCATGCCGCGCGGCGTTGCAGAAAGGCGGCTGCGTGCTGCTCGAACCGATTATGAAAGTCGAGGTTACGACGCCAGAGGATTACACGGGCTCGGTCATGGGCGACCTTTTGGGCAGGCGCGGGCACGTCCATGGCCAAGACATGCGCGGAAATGCTGTTGTAATTAACGCCATGGTCCCTCTCGCCAATATGTTTGGCTATGTCAATCAGCTGCGATCGATGACCCAGGGCCGCGCAAACTACACGATGCAATTCGACCATTATGAGCAGGTCCCAGCGGGCGAAGCCGGAAAGATTCAGGCCAAATATGCCTGATACTTTGGTAACGCGCGTTATGAAAATTTAGAGGAGCCAGACAATGGGCAAGGAAAAATTCCAGCGGACAAAGCCGCATTGCAACATCGGGACCATCGGTCACGTCGACCATGGCAAGACGACGCTCACGGCGGCAATAACCAAGGTATTGGCCGAGACCGGAGGGGCGACCTTCACTGCCTATGATCAGATCGACAAGGCACCGGAAGAAAAGGCGCGCGGGATCACAATCGCGACGGCGCATGTCGAATATCAGACCAAGAATCGGCATTACGCGCATGTCGATTGCCCCGGCCACGCCGACTATGTGAAAAACATGATCACCGGCGCGGCGCAGATGGATGGCGCCATTCTCGTCGTCTCCGCCGCCGATGGGCCGATGCCCCAGACGCGCGAGCATATTCTGCTGGCAAGGCAGGTCGGCGTCCCGGCGATTGTCGTGTACCTTAACAAGGTTGATATGGTCGATGATCCGGAGCTTTTGGAACTCGTCGAGCTCGAATTGCGCGAGCTGTTGTCAAAGTACAATTTTCCAGGCGACGATATTCCGATTGTACGCGGCTCGGCATTATTCGCGCTCGAAGGCCGCAACCCGGAGCTCGGGCACGATTCCGTATTGAAACTCATGGATGCCGTGGACTCGTACATTCCGCAACCCATGCGTCCGCTCGATCAGCCTTTTCTGATGCCGGTGGAGGACGTTTTCTCGATTTCCGGGCGCGGAACTGTTGCGACCGGAAGAGTCGAGCGCGGAGCGATCAAGGTCGGCGAGGAAGTCGAGATCGTTGGCTTAAGGCCAACCGCCAAGACAACGGTAACCGGCGTCGAGATGTTCCGCAAATTGCTCGATCAGGGTCAGGCGGGAGACAACATCGGCGCGCTTTTGCGCGGCACCAAGCGCGAAGAAGTCGAGCGCGGACAGGTCTTGTGCAAGCCAGGCTCGGTGAAGCCGCACACCCGGTTCAAGGCAGAAGCCTATATTCTGACCAAGGACGAGGGTGGCCGTCATACGCCGTTTTTCACCAATTACCGGCCGCAGTTTTATTTCCGGACGACGGACGTGACCGGGGTCGTGACCTTGCCCGAGGGCACGGAGATGGTGATGCCCGGCGACAATATAACAATGGACGTCGAACTGATCTCTCCGATCGCCATGGAAGAGACGCTGCGCTTCGCTATTCGCGAAGGCGGAAGGACCGTCGGCGCCGGGGTTGTCTCCGCGATAACGGAATAATGCGAAGGCAATTGGTTGCGCGGTTTTGTTCATAACCTCTCTCTGTTGACGCCTGTTGGTGGCGGCATAAGGGGAAGCGATTTGGTTAAGCCGCCTATGCACAGGCGCATGGCGGCGGCAGGGAAGGGTTGAAATGAACGGCCAGAACATTCGCATTCGACTGAAAGCGTTCGATCATCGGATCCTCGATTCCTCCACGAAGGAAATCGTTTCGACGGCGAAACGCACAGGCGCGCAGGTGCGCGGGCCAATTCCATTGCCGACCCGAATCGAAAAATTCACGGTCAACCGTTCGCCGCATGTCGATAAGAAGTCGCGCGAACAGTTTGAAATGAGAACTCATAAGCGCGTTCTCGACATTGTCGATCCGACGCCGCAGACGGTTGACGCTTTGATGAAGCTTGATCTTGCTGCCGGCGTGGACGTCGAGATAAAACTTTGAGCGCGCCACCGGTCTTCGGCGAATTGGGCTATTGCGCGGTGGATTTTGGGCCGCGGCGATAGGGGAATGTAACGATGCGGTCAGGTGTTATCGCACAAAAACTCGGCATGACCCGCGTCTTCACGGCCGCCGGGGAGCATGTGCCGGTTACGGTCTTAAAGGTCGACGGCTGTCAGGTCGTGGCGCAGCGGACGAAGGACCGCAATGGCTACAACGGGGTCCAGCTCGGTATAGGGCGCGCAAAGGTCAAGAACGTATCGAAGGCGGAACGCGGCCGGTTCGCGGTTGCCAAAGTCGAACCCAAAATGAAGCTCGCCGAATTTCATGTGGGAGAGGACGAGCTGTTGCCGGTCGGCGCCGAAATCACCGCGGATCATTTCATTACCGGTCAATTCGTCGACGTGACGGGAACGAGCACGGGCAAGGGCTTTGCCGGCGCAATGAAACGCTGGAACTTTAGCGGCTTGCGGGCAACCCATGGCGTGTCGATCTCTCACCGGTCGCATGGTTCGACCGGCGGCAGGCAGGATCCGGGCAAGACTTTTAAGAACAAGAAAATGGCCGGGCATCTCGGCGCCGAGCGGGTCACGACGTTGAATTTGCGGGTCGTGGAAACCGATATCGAGCGCGGCCTTATTCTGGTCGAAGGCGCCGTCCCTGGGACTTCCGGAAGCTGGATTTATATCCGCGACGCGGTGAAAAAGGCGCTTCCGAAAGAGGCGCCGAAGCCTGGAAAATTCCGCATGACAGAGGCTAGGTCCGGCGGTGCAGCGGGCGGACAGACGGAGTCCGGCCCATGAAGATCGACATCACATCCCTCGACGGCGAAAACGCCGGCTCGATTGATCTTGATGATGCAATCTTTGGTCTTGCGCCGCGCGAGGATTTGATCGCGCGAATGGTGCGTTACCAGCTCGCCAAACGCCGCGCCGGAACGCATCAAACGCTCGGCCGCTCGGACATCGCGCGCACCGGAAAGAAATTATACAAGCAGAAGGGGACAGGATCGGCCCGGCACGGATCGGCGCGTGTGCCCCAATTTCGCGGCGGCGGGCGGGCCTTTGGTCCCATCACGCGCGCGCATGCACATGATCTGCCAAAAAAGCTGCGCGCGCTTGCGCTCAAACATGCGCTGTCCGCTAAAGCAAAGGAAGGCCAAATCATTGTCTTTGCCGAAGCGCATTCGGCAGATGCCAAGACCAGAACCTTGAAGACGAGCTTCGCCAAGCTCGGCCTGACCAATGCGCTGATTATCGACGGCAGCGAGCTGGACATGAACTTCCAGCTTGCCGCGCGCAACATTCCGCAAATCGACGTCCTGCCAGTTCAGGGCATTAATGTCTACGATATTCTCCGCCGCGAGAAGCTTGTCTTGACCAAAGCCGCGGTCGAAGCCTTGGAGGCGCGTTTCAAATGAGCCCGTCCAAATTCGCTCATGACGCTCCGCATTACGACATCATTGTTGCCCCGGTCATCACCGAAAAGGCAACGATGGCGTCGGAGGCGAATCAGGTCATCTTCAAGGTCCGGAAGAATGCAACGAAACCTGAAATCAAGGCGGCGGTCGAGCGGCTCTTCGACGTCAAGGTGGCAGCTGTCAACACGCTCATCCGCAAGGGCCAGCGCAAAACTTTTAAAGGCACGCGCGGTGTCCAATCCGACGTGAAGAAGGCCGTTGTGACCCTCGCCGAGGGGCACAAGATCGATGTGACAACGGGGCTTTGAGCCGATGCGAGGACGACACCAATGGCACTGAAAACTTTCAAGCCGGTTACGCCTGGCCTTCGCCAGCTTGTCATCGTCGACCGGTCGGGGCTTCACAAAGGCAATCCCCTAAAGCAGCTGACAGAAGGCAAGCCGGGCTCAGGCGGGCGCAACAACAACGGCCGGGTCACCGTGCGGTTTCGCGGCGGCGGCCACAAACAGAGTTACCGCATCATAGATTTCAAGCGGCGAAAGCTCGACGTGGCCGCCAAGGTCGAGCGGATCGAGTATGATCCGAACCGGACGGCCTTTGTCGCTCTTATCCGCTACGCCGATGGCGAGCACGCCTATATTTTGGCTCCGCAGCGGCTTGCCCCAGGAGATGAGGTAATCGCCGGCCTGCAGGCCGATGTGAAGCCAGGCAACGCAATGGCGCTCGGCAATATTCCCGTCGGCACTGTTGTCCATAATGTCGAGATGAAAATTGGCAAGGGCGCGGCAATCGCGCGCGCGGCGGGCACCTATGCCCAGGTCGTTGGTCGCGATGAGGGCTATGTCATTTTGCGTCTCAACTCGGGCGAACAGCGCCTTATACACGGCCAGTGCTTTGCGACCATCGGGGCTGTCTCGAATCCCGATCACATGAATATCTCGTATGGCAAGGCCGGGCGAAGCCGCTGGCTCGGACGAAGACCGCATAATCGCGGCGTGACGATGAATCCCGTGGACCATCCGCATGGCGGCGGCGAGGGCCGGTCCTCGGGAGGACGCCACCCCGTCACGCCTTGGGGCAAACCGACAAAAGGCAAAAAAACAAGGTCGAACAAGGCGACCGCAAAATTCATCGTGACCTCGCGTCACAAGAGCAAAAAGAAGGGCTGATCATGGCGCGTTCGATCTCGAAGGGCCCGTTTGTCGACGGCTATCTGCTTAAAAAGGCGGAGAACGCGCGCAATTCCGGGCGCAACGAAATCATCAAGATTTGGAGCCGCCGGTCGACGATATTGCCGCAATTCGTAGGCCTCATTTTCGGGGTCTACAATGGCCGCAAGCACATTCCGGTTTCCGTGACGGAGGACATGATTGGCCACAAATTCGGTGAGTTTTCCCCGACGCGGACCTTTCATGGTCATACCGGGGATAAAAAAGCCAAACGAGCCTAAGCGGGAGCGATCATGGGCAAAGAGCAGATGCCGCGCGTGCTAAAGGAAAATGAAGCCAAGGCGGTTGCAAGGATGCTGCGGGTCAGCCCGCAGAAGTTGAACCTGCTCGCGCAATTGATTCGCGGCAAAAAGGTCGACAAGGCGCTTGCCGAACTCGAGTTTACCCGCAAGCGCAGTGCGCTCGAAGTGAAAAAAGCGCTGGAGAGCGCAATCGCTAATGCCGAGAACAACCATAGTCTTGATGTCGACGATCTCGTCGTCGCTCAGGCCTATGTCGGCAATGCAATGATCTTAAAGCGGTTCAGCGCGCGTGCGAGGGGGCGCTCCGGCCGCATTCGCAAGCCGTTTGCGAATCTGACAATCATCGTCCGGGAAACCGGTACCGGCGCCACTCAGGCGTGAGGACAAAGAGATGGGACAAAAAGTCAATCCGATCGGCTTGCGGCTCGGCGTCAACAGGACCTGGGATTCGCGCTGGTATGCAGCCAAGGCCGAATATGGGAAGCTCCTGCACGAGGACATGGCAATTCGCGCCGCGCTCATGAAGAACCTCAAACAGGCGGCGATCTCAAAGATCATTATCGAGCGGCCGCATAAAAAATGCCGGGTGACAATTCATTCCGCGCGCCCGGGCGTGGTGATCGGCAAGAAGGGGGCAGATATCGACAAAATCCGCAAGACCATCACGAAGATGACCGATTCCGAGGTGGTCATCAATATTGTCGAGGTGCGCAAGCCCGAAATCGACGCGGTCCTCGTTGCCGATTCGATCGCCCAGCAATTGGAGCGCCGAGTTGCCTTCCGCCGGGCCATGAAGCGCGCGGTGCAGTCCGCAATCAGGCTCGGTGCCGAGGGTGTTCGTATCAATTGCTCGGGCCGCCTCGGGGGAGCCGAAATCGCAAGGCTCGAATGGTACCGCGAAGGCCGTGTGCCCCTCCATACCCTGCGCGCCGATGTCGATTACGGCACCGCGACGGCGCACACGGCCTATGGCACCTGCGGGATCAAGGTATGGATTTGCAAGGGAGAAATCCTCGAACATGATCCGATGGCGCAGGACAAGAAGCTCGCCGAGCAGGATCACGCTGGCGGCGGCGAGCGGCGGCGGCGGGAGCGCGATGCCGCCTGAACCTCCGGAATGAGCGTACGAGTCATAAGCCATGTTGCAACCGAAGAGAACAAAATTTCGCAAAGCTTTTAAGGGCCGGATCCGCGGTCCTGCAAAGGCAGGCTACGAACTGAATTATGGCCAGTTTGGGCTGAAGGCGCTCGAGCCTGAGCGAATTTCCGCGCGCCAGATCGAGGCCGCGAGGCGCGCGTTGACCCGTCACATGCGGCGCGCGGGCCGCGTATGGATCAGGATTTTTCCGGATGTTCCGGTCTCGAAAAAGCCGACCGAGGTGCGCATGGGCAAGGGCAAGGGCGCGCCGGAACTTTGGGTGTGCCGGGTTGCGCCCGGTCGGATCATGTTCGAGCTCGATGGGGTGAGCGTTGAGCTTGCCCAAGAGGCGCTCCGCCTGGCCGCGGCCAAACTGCCGATAAAGACACGTTTCGTCCAGCGGATTGCCGAATAGGGGGCCGGAACTGTGAAACAGAAACAGCGTTTGTCGGATCTTAAGGTGATGTCAGGCGATCAGCTCGAGCAAGAGTTCCTAAACCTTAAGAAAGAGCAGTTCAATCTGCGCTTTCAGCGGGCAACGGGGCAACTCGAAAACACCGCAAGGGTACGCACCGTGCGCCGCGATATCGCGAGGATAAGATCGCTCGCGGCGCAAAAGCGGCAGGAAGGCGCCAAATAGAATCAGGAATGAGGCTGAAGAAGAGGATGTCGTAATCATGCCAAGGCGAGTTCTTCACGGTGTCGTGGTAAGCGACAAGGAAGACAAGACGATTGTCGTCAGGGTCGAGCGCCGTTTTACGCATCCGTTGCTCAAGAAGACGGTGCGCCGCTCAAAGAAATATCATGCGCATGACGAAACGAATGCGCATAAGGCCGGCGATCAGGTGTCGATCGAAGAGACGAAACCGATCTCGAAGTTGAAGCGCTGGACCGTCATTAACGTGGCGGCCAAATAAAATTTTGAGGTTATTCGAGGTGACCGCCTCGATCAGACCGTGGGACAGTTGCAAGGCACGCAGCGGGAGCCTGGACGGGAAAAAGGTGCAAGACGATGATTCAGATGCAGACCAGCCTCGACGTCGCCGATAATTCTGGCGCGCGCCGCGTGATATGCATCAAAGTGCTCGGCGGCTCGAAGCGCAAATACGCCGGGGTCGGCGACATCATTGTCGTCTCGATCAAGGAGGCAGCGCCGCGCGGACGTGTCAAAAAGGGAGATGTGATGAAGGCAGTCGTCGTGCGCACCGCGAAGGATGTCAAGCGGGCTGACGGTTCCGTCATAAGGTTTGATTCCAACGCGGCGGTGTTGCTCAACAATCAGTCGGAGCCGGTTGGCACCCGCATCTTCGGGCCGGTTCCGCGCGAACTCCGGGCAAGAAATCATATGAAGATTATCTCCCTTGCTCCAGAGGTGCTGTGATGGCGGCAAAAATCAAGAAAGGCGACCGGGTTATTGTCCTTGCCGGGCGCGATAAGGGCCGTGCAGGCGAAGTGGTTCGCGTCGCGCCAAGCGAGCAGCGCGCCATCGTGCGCGGGATCAATACGGTGCAGCGCCATCACCGGCAATCCGCCAAGCAGGAAGGGGGCATCATCACCAAGGAGGCTCCGATCCATTTGTCCAATCTCGCGGTTGCCGATCCCAAGAGCGACAAGCCAACGCGCGTGGGATTTAAGATTTTGCCGGACGGACGAAAGGTCCGGTTTGCGAAGCGTTCCGGGGAATTGATCGATGGCTGAGGCAAAAACCAGCAAGGACGGCCAAAAGGGTCCGGGTAAGTCCGCCGCTAAGGATAGCGTCAAGAGCGCACCCAAGGACGCTCAGAAGGGTGCCGCGAAGGAGGCGGCCAAGACGGGCAAGCCGTCTAAGGCACCCGCTGGCCGCGGCAGGGAAGAGGGAGCTCCGCCCGCCCCGGCGGCAGCCTTTGCGCCGCCTCCGGATTACACCCCCAGGCTCAAAAAATATTATGCCGAGGTTGTGCGGTCCCGGCTCATCGAGCAATTCGGCTACAAGAACCGTTTCGAAGTGCCAAGAATCGAAAAGATCGTGCTCAATATGGGTGTCGGCGAAGCGGTTGCCGATACCAAGAAGGTCACGGCCGCTGCGGCCGATCTTGGTTTGATCGCAGGCCAGAAGGCTGTCGTCACGCGCGCGCGAAAGGCGATATCGACGTTCAAGGTGCGCGAGAATATGCAGATCGGAGCCAGGGTTACATTGCGCCAAACGCGCATGTACGAATTCCTCGATCGCCTCATCACCATCGCGCTGCCAAGGGTGCGGGATTTTCGCGGCCTCAACCCCAAGAGCTTTGACGGCAATGGCAATTATGCCTTGGGGATCAAGGAACATATCGTGTTCCCGGAAATCGATTATGACAAGGCTGAGAGTATTTTGGGTCTCGATGTGATCGTCTGCACCACAGCCAAAACCGATGACCAGGCGCGCGCGTTGTTGCGGGCCTTCAACTTCCCGTTCCGGCAGTGAAGCGGCAGCGTTTCAAACGCGGACACCAGAGGTAAAAAGAGATGGCGAAGAAAAGCTCGATAGAAAAAAACAAGCGCCGCTTTCAACTGGTCAAGCAATATGCGGGCCGCCGGCGCCGCTTGAAGGCGATCGCCAATGACGAAACCCTGACCATGGAAGAACGTTTCGCCGCGCGTCTGAAGCTCGCTAAACTTCCTCGTAATTCCGCCGCTTCGCGTCTTCGCAACCGCTGCGCGGTGAGCGGACGCTCGCGCGGCTTTACGCGCAAAGTAAAAATGTCGCGTATCGCACTCCGGGAATTGGGCTCGAAAGGTTTGATCCCCGGCCTCGTCAAGTCGAGCTGGTAGGAGGCCGGATCATGGCAATGAACGATCCCTTGGGCGATATGCTCACCCGCATCCGCAATGCCCAGATGCGGCGCATGGGAAAAGTGCAGACGCCGGGCTCGCGCCTGCGCGCGCATGTTCTCGATGTGCTTCAGGCGGAAGGTTACATTCGCGGCTATTCCACGACCGAATATGGCAACGGCCGAACCGAGTTCGAAATCGAACTCAAATATTCCGACGGCGCCCCGGTCATTCGCGCTATCGAGCGGGTATCAAAACCGGGCCGCCGCGTCTATGCCGCGGTCGGCGCCATGCCGCGCGTTGCCAATGGGCTCGGAATTACCATCGTTTCCACCCCCAAAGGCGTAATGGCCGACCATGCCGCGCAGGATGCCAATGTCGGCGGCGAAGTTCTGTGCAAGGTCTTCTAGCCGGAGGAATGAGGAAGTTTCACAATGTCTCGTATCGGAAAGAAGCCGGTTGCGATCCCTGCCGGAGTGACGGCCAAGGTCGAAGCCCAGTCTATCTCGGTGAAGGGCTCCAAGGGCGAGCTCTCCTTCACCGCGCCGGATCACGTGAACGTGAGTTTTGCTAATGGCAAGATCGCCGTGGAGCCGCGCGACGACAGCAAAGCCGCACGTGCAATGTGGGGCATGACGCGCGCCATGGTCAACAATCTCGTTGCTGGCGTCGCAAAAGGATTCGAACGCAAACTCGAGATCAGCGGGGTCGGCTATAAGGCTGCCGTTTCGGGGAAAAACCTGCAGCTTTCGCTGGGCTATAGTCATGAAATCAGTTTCGCGGTCCCCGCGGGAATTGCAATTGCAACACCCAAGCCGACAGAAATCGTAATCACCGGTATCGACAAGCGAAAAGTAGGGCAGACCGCAGCGGAAATTCGCGCCTTGCGCCCGCCCGAACCCTACAAGGGCAAAGGAATCAAATATTCTGATGAAACCATCTTCCGTAAGCAAGGTAAGAAGAAGTAAAAGAGACGCAAGCGAGGATTGCCTATGGCGAAGAAAAACAATGCGGCCTCCCGCAGGCTGGCGCGTGTCCGGCGATCGGTGCGGACGCATGCCTATGGCAAACCGCGGCTGAGCGTCTTCCGTTCGTCGTGCCAGATCTATTGCCAAGTCATCGACGATGGCGCAGGCCGCACGCTTGCCGCTGCCTCTTCGCTGGAGAAAACCAACCGCGGCAGTCTGAAATCTGGCGCGACCGTGGAGGCTGCGAAGATTATAGGAAAGCAGATTGCCGAGCGGGCCCTGCAGGCTGGAGTAAGCGAAGTGGTGTTCGACCGGGGCGCCTATATGTATCACGGGCGCGTTAAGGCACTTGCAGAAGGCGCGCGCGAAGGCGGGCTTAAGTTTTAAGGCAAGGAGCAGAGAACATAGTGGCAATGCGCAAGAACAAACACGAGGTAGATTGGACAATGGAACGGACCGATGGCGCGTGAAGGAGAAGGCGGCCGCAGCCGCGATCGCGAGGACCGCGACAGCGAATTCATGGATCGGTTGGTCCACATCAACCGCGTCGCAAAGGTGGTGAAAGGGGGCCGCAGATTCGGCTTTGCCGCGCTCGTCGTTGTCGGCGATCAGAAAGGCCGCGTCGGTTACGGCCATGGCAAGGCTCGCGAGGTTCCAGAAGCAATTCGCAAGGCAACCGAAACCGCGAAACGTTCTCTCATCCGTGTTCCGCTGCGGGAAGGCCGCACGTTGCACCATGACGTCAACGGGCGGCACGGGGCGGGGCGCGTCCTCTTGCGCGCGGCTCCGCCGGGAACGGGCGTCATCGCCGGCGGCCCGATGCGCGCCATCTTTGAAGCCCTTGGCATGCATGATGTCGTAGCCAAGTCGCAAGGGTCTTCAAATCCTTATAATATGGTGCGGGCGACTTTCGATGCCCTGAAGCAGGGGGATTCCCCGCGCGCCATCGCGGCGCGCCGAAATTTAAAAGTGTCCGTTCTGCAGGCCCGCCGCCAGGGCGGCGAGACAGAAGCTGCAAGCGAAGCCTAGGAGCAGACCATGCCGGAAGAGCCCGCAGTAAAAGTGGTCGTGGAACAGGTCCGGAGCCCGATCGGCCGTCCCGCGGCGCAGCGCGCGGTGCTTCTCGGACTCGGTCTAAACAAAATAGGACGCCGTTCCTCGCTTGAAGATACAAGTGCGACGCGCGGGATGATCGCGAGAGTTGCCCATCTCATTCGTATTGTAGAATAGGGCCAAGGCAGCAGAGACGGTGTGAGGACGCGGCGATGAAACTCAATGAAATTGCGGACAAACCTGGCGCCTCGCGCGCGCGCATGCGGGTCGGCCGCGGGATTGGTTCCGGCAAAGGCAAGACCTGTGGGCGCGGCGTCAAGGGTCAAAAGGCGCGCGCAGGAGTCACGGTCAAAGGTTTCGAGGGCGGTCAGATGCCGCTGCACCGGCGGCTGCCAAAGCGCGGTTTCTGGAACCCGTTTGCGACCCGGTATAATGAAGTCAATCTTGCGCGGATTCAAACGGCGGTGGATGCAGGTAAACTTGACGCCTCAGCTACAGTTACGATCGAGACGCTCATCGGCGCGGGTATTTGCGTCAAACCGCGCGATGGCGCGAAAATTCTTGGCCAAGGCGCGCTAAGGGCAAAACTCGCGTTCGAAGTCGCCGCGGCGTCGAAAAGCGCCGTAGCTGCGATCGAGAGTGTGGGTGGATCGGTTGTGCTGCTCGCTAAGCAATCCCAAGATCAAGCGAGCGGCGCTTAGACGGGCCGGCAATGGGCAGGACAGATGAGTTTTGGCGGAACTAACGAGCATTGGCTTTTTCGCCAAGAGCAGATGAAACAAAAGCCCGTGTCGCGGAAAAACCATATTCGGGCGACGGCCCTGACACGGCTGGTTCTTATGGACGACGTATGACAAACAATGTTGTGGCATCTCGCGCGTCAAAGGAGCGGTGAATGGTATCGGCGGCGGAGCAGCTCGCGGCAAATGTCAATTGGGGCGCCTTCGGCAAGGCCGAGGAACTCAAGAAGCGCATTTGGTTTACGCTTGGGGCGTTGATCATCTATCGGCTGGGGACCTACATCCCCTTGCCCGGTATTGATCCCACCGTTTTTGAAAAGAGCTTTACCGGCAACCGGCAGGGCCTGCTGGAATTGTTCAACATGTTCGCCGGCGGCGCAGTGCAGCGCATGGCAATCTTCGCGTTGAACATCATGCCTTACATCTCTGCTTCCATCATCGTTCAAATGTTGACATCGGTGATTCCAACGCTGGAGGCCTTAAAGAAAGAAGGCGAGTCCGGACGCAAGGTAATCAATCAATATACCCGCTATCTCACGGTCGTCCTTGCCGCCTTTCAAGCCTATGGCATGTCGATCGGGCTCGAAGGCCAGGCCGGAGTCGTTCTCGAGCCTGGGGTATTTTTTCGCTTTTCAGCTGTGCTGACGCTGGTCGGCGGCACGATGTTTTTGATGTGGCTCGGCGAGCAAATCACGTCGCGCGGTATTGGCAACGGATCCTCCCTCATCATCTTCGCGGGAATCGTCGCGGCATTTCCATCGGCGATCGTGAATACTTTGGAGCTCGGCCGGCAGGGCGCGATCTCCACGGGCCTCATCATCGTGGTCCTGGCGATGTCGGTCGCCGTCGTCGGCTTTATCGTGTTCATGGAACGGGCACAGCGGCGTCTCTTGATTACCTACCCGAAACGTCAGCAGGGCAACAAGGTCTATGAGGGGCAGACGTCATTCTTGCCACTGAAGCTTAACACGTCAGGCGTCATTCCGCCGATCTTTGCGTCCTCGCTTTTGCTACTTCCTGTGACCATTGCCAATTTCTCGCAAAGCCGGGGAGGCACGGGAATTCTCGCAACCATAACGAGCTATCTGGGTCACGGGCGTCCGCTCTATATGGTTGGCTATGTCGGGTTGATTGTCTTTTTTGCTTTTTTCTATACCGCTATTGTTTTCAATCCGGTAGAAACCGCCGACAATCTGAAGAAACACGGGGGGTTCATCCCGGGGATAAGGCCTGGGGAACGCACGGCGCAATATATCGATACAATCCTCACGCGTGTTACCGTTCTTGGCGCCGGCTATCTCGCTCTCATCTGCCTCTTGCCGGAAATGCTCATCTCGTATGCCGCGCTTCCGTTTTATTTTGGCGGAACGTCGCTGCTTATCGTGGTGAGCGTCACCATGGACACGGTCGCTCAAATCATGGGTCATTTGCAGGCGCATCAATACGAAGGCCTCGTGAAAAAAGCCAAATTGCGGGGAAGGCGCAGGTGAGGCTCATTCTTCTCGGAGCCCCCGGCGCCGGAAAAGGAACGCAGGCGGTGCGGCTCAAGGAGAAATATAAAATCCCGCAATTGTCTACGGGCGACATGCTGCGGGCTGCCGTCGAGGCAGGAACACCCGAAGGAATGTCGGCGAAGGCGATCATGGACAAGGGAAGTCTTGTTCCCGACAAGACGGTTGTTGGCATTATCGCCGAACGAATCGCCGCGCCGGACGCAACGGCGGGCTTTATCTTGGATGGGTTTCCGCGCACTGTACGGCAAGCGGAAGCCCTAGACAAAATACTTGCCGCCAAAAACATGGAGCTTGATGCTGTCATTGAGCTCAAGGTCGATGACGCGGCGCTTTTGGGACGGATCGCGAAACGCGCAAGCGAGACTCGTGCCTCCGGCGGAACCGTCCGCGCCGACGACAACCCGGAGGCTTTTAAGGTTCGGCTTGCCGCCTATCACGCGCAGACGGCGCCGGTCTCAGCGTATTATGCGCAAAGAGGAATGTTAAAGACGGTCGATGGAATGGGTTCCGTCGATGCCGTCACGAGCGCGATCGCACAGCTGTTCGAACGCTGAACAAAACGTGCCCGCTCGCGCTAATTCCGTTGCCGGGGGCGCGCTTTCGTTGATTCCTTGCGTAACCCACTGTGCCGAGAGGTATTGGCAATTCTCGGTTCTATTTTTCCAGAAGATCCTGGCTTTTGGACGGCGCGCCTCATCTCATTACATTACTCCTCACCTAAGCAAAAGCCGCTTATGGGTGGAGCTACATTCCTTGACAGCTGGGTAGACAGCGTGCTGCGGGTTAGCGTCATGCGGCACGCCGGTAGGCGGCGAGAAAGGCGCGGACCGCAATTGCAACCACATGGCCGATGCGGTCTGCACTCGGTGCATCGGAAGCATTGAAAAGCAGCGGCCGCAAAATCGTCGCGACACAGGAATCGAGGAATTGCGCCGCCGCGACCTCGCAATCTTCGATTTCGAGCAGTCCCGCATCTGCCTGAGCCGCAAGATACATGCGAAGTCTTTCTATCCCGCAGGCCGGACCCGATTCATAAAACTTCCGGCCAATCTCCGGCATGCGTTCCGAGATGCTCATGATCGTGCGCAGCGGCGGCATGGCGCCCGGCCGGCAAAGAAATTTCACAAACCCTTGGCCAAGGCGGGTGAGAACGGCCTCGACGTCGCGATCCAAAGGATCGAGGGAAAAAACCGCCTGGGCCTCAGCCGCGCAAGCCTCATGCGCGACCGCCTCAAATAGCTGCTCCTTGCTGTCGAAATAAACGTAAAGCGTGCCCTTGGACACCCGGGCCTTGCGGGCGATCTCGCCCATGCTCGCGGCATCAAAACCTTGAGCCAAAAAAACTTCGCGGGCGCC
>JACXTT010002502.1_pt1 | contig 29087 bp, 23 predicted proteins | sample 9270951 | NCBI WGS metagenome assembly JACXTT01 (sample SAMN15532306, study PRJNA645909) | rock metagenome | isolation source: weathered quartz diorite | place: Puerto Rico | collected 2017-06-21 | reverse complement strand
GCGAGGCCGAGCCGCGCGACGGGCGCGCGCCGGCGCTCGGCGGCGCCGCTCAGGGCGGGGTCGGGAGCGATGGGTCGAGGGTCTCCGCCGCGGGCCCGATCGATGTGGCTCCGGTCCGGAGGCGGCGTCGGCGACGATCGCGCACGGCGAACCACCCCATCATCCCGAACAGGATCGCCCACGCGACCGCGGACACGCTCACGCCAGCGCCGACCGCGGGATCCCGATACGTGAGTTCGACCGTGTGGGACCCGGCCGGGATCGCCACGCCCTGCATCAGGTAGTCGGCGATCGCCAGGGGGACCGGCCGGCCGTCGACGGTCGCGTGCCAGTTCCGGTCGTACACGTTGCGAACCACCACGAGCCCGGGGGCGTCGGAGGTCACGCGGATCACCACGTGCTCCGGCGAGCGTTCGTCGTAGAGCGCCGTCCCCGTCCCCGAGGCCGTGGGCTGCATCGTCCGGCCGTCGATCGTCGGAGCGGCCTCCACGACGGCGTGCTTCGCCGGATCGAACCCTGGCTGCAGGACGAGGTCGAGCCCGCCGCCGGGCGGCACCTGCGACCAGTCGTATACGACCGAGGCGCGGGGTTCGGCGTCGGTCAGGTCGTAGAGCACGTAATCGCCCTCCTCAGCGACCGAGGTGGCGTTCGGCGGGGCCGACTGCTCGGATCGGACGATCACCCAGCCCACGCCGAAGAGCTTGAGCACCTCGGGCCGCACGGACTGGAACGTTGCGGCGTTGTAGAAGATGGGGAACCGCGCCACGCGGCGCACGAGCCGCCAGTATCGGTCGACCTGCAGCGGCGAGTAGCCCTGGATCTCATCGATCCCGAACAGGATCGAGCGCCCGTCCTCGTAGGCGGGCCAGTCGTCCGCGTCCTGCCGGCCCTGGTACCCCTTCAGCTCGGCGACGACCGTCTCGTCGAACGTCAGGTAGCGTTCGAACTGCCCCCGCGCTGCGACGAGCGCGCTCCCGATCGCGCCGGGGGTCAGGTATGCGTGCGGCGTGAACGCGGGAGGACGGATCGGTCCGAAGGCGAGCCCGCTTGCAGTCTGGGCACCGGACGCCGCCAGGCCGACCGTCGTCAGCTCGACGGCCACGAAGACCGGGAGCGCCAGATGAGCCCACCGTTTGCCCTTCGCGGCGGCGTACGCGATGGGGGCCACGGCGATCAGCCCGACCCAGAGCCATGCGTAGCTCCTCACCGAACGGCCCATCGCGATCGGAACGAGCACCAACAGGACGATCGCGGGGAGCGAGCGCGCGGCGCGGGCGCCGATCTTCCTCCAGTCGCGCGACGGGGCGAAGTCGAGCCACGCCTGCACGCCGTAGCCGGCGAGGCCGGCGAAGGCCAGGATGAGGAGGTACTTGAACCGTTCGGGGGATCGCAGCCACAGCTCGCCGAGCTGATGCTTGAGGACGAAGGATCGCAGACGCGCCGAGTGGACGAGCCGGTTCAGGTTGAGCATCCATCCGAGGAATCCCGCGATCGCGAACGCCAGGGCCGCGGACCGCCAGCGTCTCGACATCAGCGCCACCGGAGCGAGGACGACCGCGAGCACTCCCACGTAGCCACTCGGACCGCGGGCGAAGGCCGTCGCCCATGACAGGCTGAGGCCGTTCGAGTCGAGCGCGGTGGGTGAGGGGAACCCGGAGAGTCGCCGCGCGAGCTCGGCGAGCCCGAGGTAGCCGTGTCCGATGGAGGTGCGGGGAAGCAGACCGAGCCGCGGGACCAGGATCGCGGCGGCCAGGACGGGGAAGGCGGCGGCGAGCGCCAGGGCCATGAGCGCCGCGGTCCGAGCACGTCGCTCCCCGGCTCTGACCTGTGCGATCGATCGAAGGAGGACGTAGGGAAGGAGGGCCATGGTCGCGATGAGGAGCCCGTCGGTGAGCAGGGCCGCGGCCACCTGGGAGAGTCCGAAGGCCGTGACGGCGAGCCAGCCGAGCGTTCGAGCCGGCGTGCGTGCGTGGAGGTATCCCGCCGCTCCCGCGAGCGCGACGGCCGTCCACGCGAGGGTTGCGGCGAAGGGCATGGACAGCGCGACGACCGAGCTCGAGATCGACAGGGAGAGGGTCAGCCCCCCGACGGCCGCCGCGGGCCGGCCGGTCCCTTCGTTGCGGAAGAAGACGTACAGGCCCAGCCCCGCCACGATCGGGTTGAGCACGATCATCACGTCGAGCGCGCGAGCGCACGACATCGTGGAGAAGAGCGCCATCACGGGCGCGTAGAGCCAGCCCGACTGCGGGTCCGAGGCGAACGGGACGCCGCCGAACTGATAGGGGAGCCATGTCGGGACGTGCCCGGCCGACACCGCCGAGCCCAGGTAGCACCATCGCGGCAGCCAGAACGAGAGCAGGTCGACGTGCTGATTCGTGAGGTGGCCGCCGAGCCAGAATGCGCGCAGCACGATGGCCGGGCCGAGCACGATCATCGCGGGGCCAGCGAGCTTCCTGGTCCAGTCACGAACTCCGCTCGAGGACCCGGCCTCGCCGGTCCCCGGCGCTACCTCATCCGCCTCCTGGCGGCTCGTCCGCATCGGCCCTGCAACACGGCCATTCACTCGCCACGAAGCCGCACCCGCAGGAGGATCCACAGTGCCTCCAAGCCGTCCGTCCAGCGCAGCTTCTTGCCTTCCTCCCGGGACCGGGCGCGGTATCGGATCGGGACCTCGTAGATCCGGTGACCTGATTTCAGGAACTTCCCGGTGACCTCGGCTTCGATTCCAAACCCGTCCGATGTGATGGCGAGCGATCTCCACAGGCCGGTCTCGGCCATCTTGAAGCAGGTCTCGACGTCGGACAGCCACGTATCGAACAGGAAACTCGCCCAGAGCGCGAGGGCCCTGTTCCCGATCACGTACCAGAAGGAGAACGCCGTGTGGGCCCCGAACGACCGGGTGCCATAGGAAACCCGCGCGTCCCCGCCCATGATGGGCTCCAGAAGCAGACCGTAATCGGCGGGGTCGTACTCGAGATCGGCATCCATGATGGTGAGCACATCGCCGGTCGCCTCTCTCAGGCCGGTGCGGATGGCTGCTCCTTTGCCACGATTCCGGGCATGTCGTAGCAGGCGGACCGTTCCGTCGGCGACGAGCTCGGCGATCGCGTCGGCCGTGTCGTCCGTGGACCCGTCGTCGACGACGATCACCTCAACCGGAAGCGGCAGTTCGGTCTTCCGCAAACGTTCGATCGAGTCCCTGATCGTCGCGCGCTCGTTGTACACGGGTACGACGACCGTGAGGAGCTCACCACGTGTCTCGCGCGCCTGTTCCGTCATGCCCCCTTGTGGACAGTGGCGCCTTGTCGCCAACGAGTGGTGACTGTACTATGTCCCGGCCCTGCGCGGGCCGTTCCCACGTACCGGCCAGCAAGTCGATGAGGTGGCGCCCGTGACCCGATCACGCAGTCCGCGAACTGCTCTCGTAACGGGAGGCGCCGGCTTCATCGGATCCCACCTCTGCGAGCGACTTCTCGACGACGGTTGGAGGGTGACGGCTCTGGACAACCTCTCGACCGGGCACGAGCGGAACATCGCGGGGCTCGCCGAGAACGATCGGTTCGCCTTCCATCGGGCCGACGTGACGTGCGACCCACTCCCGGCGGCAGGTGTCGATGCGGTGTTCCACCTCGCCTGCCCGGCGAGCCCGCTCGCGTATTCACGGCTGCCCATCGAAACGCTCGAGGTGAGCTCCGTGGGGACGCGCCGCTGCCTCGAGCTCGCGCTCGCGCAGGGAGCGTTGTTTCTCCTCGCATCGACGTCCGAGGTCTACGGCGAGCCGCTCGTTCACCCCCAGGTAGAGACGTATCCGGGCAACGTCGACCCCGTGGGGCCACGGAGCATGTACGACGAAGGCAAGCGGTTCGCGGAGGCGCTGGCCACGTGGTTCGGGCGAGTGCACGACCTCGACGTCCGGATCGTTCGAATCTTCAACACGTACGGGCCGCACCTCTCCCTTGATGACGGTCGGGTGGTTCCGTCCTTCATTCGCCAGGCCCTTCTCGGTGAGCCCCTCACCGTCCACGGGCAAGGCGCCCAGAGCCGGTCCCTCTGCTACGTCAGCGACTTGGTCGAGGGGCTCGTGCGGATGTCGAACGTCGAGCGCGGACCCGTCAACGACCTGCCCGTCAACCTCGGCAACCCGATCGAGCGCTCGGTGCTGGCGATCGCGCGAACGATCCTGTCTCTGACGGGTTCGGCGTCGGTCATCCAGCACGTCGAGCGTCCATTGGGTGATCCTGAGCGCCGGCGTCCCGATATCACTCGCGCCCGGGAGCTTCTTGGGTGGGAGCCGACGATCGACCTCGAACAAGGACTGCGGATGACCATCACGTGGGCGGAGTCGGCCATCGGGGCTGATCGTGTGCCCGCCCCACTCGAACGTCCTGCACCGCTGCCGTGATGCAGGCCCTATGGTCGCTGTCGATCCGGCTGCAGTGTGGGACGACCCATGCTGGCATAGACAAACCCAGCCGCCACCACGGTCTCGGGGTCGAGCATGTTCCGGCCGTCGACGATGATCGGCTGGGTCATGAGGGGCCGTAAGCGGCGCAGGTCGACCTTGGCGAACTCGGGCCACTCGGTGCAGATCAGGACGGCGTCGGCCCCCGTGGCAGCTTCGCACGGATCGTGGGCCACGGGCACCTCGGGCATCTCGCGGCTCATCTGGTCGGAGGCAACGGGATCATAGGCGACGACGCTCGCCCGCGACTCGGCGAGGAGAGCGATCAGCCGGATGGCCGGGGCTTCCCGGAGGTCGTCCGTTCCCTCTTTGAACGCGAGTCCCCACAGAGCGATCCGTTTTCCCTCGAGGTTCCAGAGGATCCTTCGCAACTTGCCGATGACCCTGTCTGGCCGAGTGGCGTTCAGACGGGCCACCTCGGCGAGCAACGACAGGTCAACTCCGAGCTCAGCCGCCTTGTACCGAAAGGCCGCCACATCCTTCGGGAGGCAGAACCCCCCGTACCCGATGCCGGCCTGAAGGAACTCGGGTCCGATGCGTGGGTCCATTCCCATCGCCGACGCGACCGTCTCCACGTCCGCTCCGGCGGCCTCGCACACGTCCGCCACGGCGTTGATGAAGGAGATCTTCGTGGCGAGGAAGGCATTCGACGCCAATTTGATCAGCTCGGACGTGGCGAGGTCGGTCGCCAGGTACGGACAGCCCGTGGCATCGACGATGGGCTGGTAGAGCCGCCGCACGGCATGGTGGGCGCGCTCGGTCGCCGCCCCCACCACGATTCGAGTGGGCCGCAGGGTGTCGGCGACAGCCTGACCCTCCCGCAGGAACTCGGGGTTGGACGCCACGTCGAAGTCCGCTCCCGGCGCCGTCCATTCCACCATCTCTCGAATCCGTTCACCCGTCCCAACGGGGACGGTGGACTTCTCGGTCAGGACGGTGTAGTCGTCGATGTGCGGCGCGAGATTCCGAGTCACCCGTTCCACGTTGTTGAGGTTCGCCTCACCCGATTCCCGGATCGGTGTGCCCACGCAGATCATGGCGACCTCACCATGCCGGGCGGCCACGCCGAAATCCTCGGTCACGCACAATCGACCCGAGGCGAGTCCCTCGCGAAGAAGGCCGGCCAGATCGGCTTCATGGAACGGGACCTCACCTCGCCCAATCAAGCGCAGCTTCTCGACATCCTCATCGATGCCGCACACGGAGTGACCAACGTGGGCGAGGCACGCCGCGGTCGTCAGGCCGACATGTCCCAACCCGACGACCGTGACCCGGTTGCCCGTGGGCGCCTTATCCTTCGACGGCAACCGTGACCCCTCGCGGACGTCGCCGCGGTGCGCAGCCGGGCTGGGTTCTGGACATCAGCGTGTCCACGTCTCGGTCCTCGCGGATCAACCCGCGCCACCGAGCGCAGCCGATCGCGCGAACGCGATCGTGGCGCCGATGAGGAGCCCGGCACCACCGACAAGGCCGGCAACGGCGCGGCGGCTGCGATGGCCCTTCAGGTGAGCGATCTGGCCCATGAAGGCGGGCAACTTCTCGGTGGGAACCGCGGCGTAGACGATCCCGGCCGCCAACGCCAGCAACCCCAGAATGAGCAACACGATACCCAGAGTCCTCAGGGCGCTCGCACTCACGCTTCCCTCGTCACGCGCCGTGGCCTCTGCGATCGGTTCGCCTCGTCGGCGCCGCCTGTAGTCTACCCCGCCTGGTCTTGACGGGAAGAGACGTCGACCAGGTCGTCCATATACTTCCGCTGTCGTGAGCGCTCTCGGCGGACGCTGGTGGGGGAAGGGCGACGGGCGACCGAACCGGCCGCGTGCGCAACGGGGGATCTCCGCCGACGAGCTCTTCGATCTCGAGCTCCTTCGGCAGGCGGTCGGCTACCAGCGGTGGGTTCTCTCCGCGCTCGGGCCCCGGATTCGGGGCAGCGTGCTGGAGGTGGGCGCGGGGCTCGGGAACTTCACTCGCCTGCTGTGCGTATCGGCGCAGAGCGTTCTGGCCCTCGAGCCTGATCGGAGGATGGCAAGCTCGATTCGGGAGATGGGCCTGCGAAACGTCGAGGTCCTTCCGCGCACGCTGGAGGAGCTCGCCGGCACTGACCAACGGTTCGACTGCGCGGTCCTCATCAACGTGTTGGAGCACATCGACGACGATCAGTCCGCTCTGAAGATCACGCACGGGTTGTTGCGACCGAACGGATGCGTGGCCGTCCTCGTGCCGGCGCTGTCGATGCTGTACGGCGCACTTGACGCCGCCTATGGACATCGTCGTCGCTATTCGAGGCTCGGCGTGGAGACCCGTCTGCGCAACGCGGGCTTTGATGTGCTGTTCGCCCGCTACTTCAACCCCATCGGGGCGATCGGATGGTTTCTGGTCGGGCGGGTGGCCGGCCGCGGTCAACTCTCTCGCGCATCCATCGTCCTGTCGGAGCGGATCGCCGTGCCGGGCGGGCAGATGCTCGAGCGACTCGGCCCCCCTCCGTTCGGCCAGAGCGTCGTGGCGTTGGGAGTCAAGCGGGACGCGTCGGCGAACGTCGCGATCAGCGAAGCCACGTCTGGATGATGGCCTTGGCGAAGTGGCGTGCGTACCGGAAGGTCTTCGGCTTCTTCGAGGCCCCGCTGATCCTCGCCCGCACCGTGATCGGCACCTCGACGATCCGAAGCCGGTGGCGCATGGCTTCGATCAGCAGCTCGGCCGCCCAGAACTGATCCTGGTCCAACACGAGCCCCTTCAGCACGTCGGTGCGGATCGCACGGTAGCCGTTGGACACGTCGGTGACGCGGGAGCCGGTGAGCAGGGTGACGAGCCTCGAGAAGAAATGGATCCCGATGTGGCGCATGAGGCTTTCGCGCTCGAACTCGCCCAGGACCCGAGAGCCGTTCACCATGTCGGCCTCGCCCGAGAGGATCGGCTTGACGAGCAGCGGCATTTCGTCCGGCACGTGTTGGCCATCGGCGTCCATCGTGACGACGATCGTGGTGTTGAGCTGCAAGGCGATCTCGTATCCCACCCGTAGCGCGAGCCCGCCGCCGCGCCGAATCGGGAGCCGTGCGAGGAGGGCCCCGGCCGCGCGGGCGACCTCGCCGGTCGCGTCCTCGGAGGCATCGTCGACGACGAGCGCCATCACCGGGTAGCCGTCGACCTCCTCCGGCATGGCGTGCAGAACCGACCCGATGTTCCCGGCCTCGTTGAAGGCCGGCAGGACCACCAGGATCCGCTCGACGTCCGGCAGGTCCTTCAGCTGGGACCGGTCGAACGATTGATTGGAGAGCGCCTCGATGAGCAACCGGATGGTTCGAGCCGCCGAGTCGATCGTCGACATGTTGCGGAACAGGAGCAGGAACACGAGCACGTTCGCGAACAGCAGAACCCCGATGAGCCGCTGCCCGCCGCCCGTGCGGAAGCGGAAGGCCCTGAAGATGGGGTTGTACACGGCGGGCGCGACGGCGAGCACCACGATGGTCACGCCGACGAACCAGGCGATGATGAGGCTGAGACGAGAGATGTTCCGGCGACGGTGTTGCAGGGTCGACCCGATCACGAGCACGACCGCAAGCGCCCCTCCGGCGAAGCGAAGTGCGATCATCGTGGCTCCGTGCCTTCCTGAGGATGGTCGGCGTTCGTTGCGGCGACATTGTATGGGTCAGGGGTCGCGCGTCTGCGCCGTCGTGCGCCCGCCGCCAGCAGCGTCGCCATCGCCAGGAGGCCGGCGAGGGAGATGGCCGAGCCGACCATCCCGGCTGCGACCGAGGGATCGTCGTAGGAGAGCGCGATGGTGTGCGATCCCGCAGGGACCGGGACCCCTTGATCGAGATAGTCCGCGGCCAGCACCTTCGTCGGTCGACCGTCCACCGTGGCACGCCAGTTCCGATCGAACGTGTTGCGGATCAGGACGATGGCGGGAACGGGACTCGTGACGATCACGCGGGCAGCCTGCTCCCCCGCTTGTTCATAGCTTGCCGATCCGGCCGGCACCGGGGTGCCGACGGGTGGAGGCGTTCCCACCCGAGCGGTGAGCCCGGGTTGCTCCTCGAGGATCACGTCGGTGTCCGGGTCGAAGGTCGGGGCCAGCACGGCCTGGAGGGCTGCGTCCGAGGATGGCTCCAGCGACCAGGAGGTGAGCACGGACGCCCGTGGCGCCGGCTGGGGGAGCTCGTAGAGGATCCATCGACCCTCCTGCGCCAGCGGCATCTCGTTGGGGACGGCCGGTGCGTCGGCCACGCTCTGGATCAGGTACGCGACCTGCAGCAGGTTGAGGGCGATCGGCTCGGCATGGAGGAAGTCGGCCGTGTTGTATCGCGTGCGCTTCGGATCGACCGCGCGCACGAACGTCCAGTACCTCCGGACCTGGATCGAGTTGAACCCCTGGCCCTCCTCCAACCCAAACAGCATCGATCGTTGCATGGCCATCAGGCCCCAGTATGGTGGCGACCGCCGAACGTGATACCCGGCGGGGGTCCAGGTCCCAGGGGAGATGCTCACATATCGGCCGGTGGGCAGGGATTCCAGGGCTGTGGCGATGGGGCCCGGCCGCACATAGCTCGAGGCCGGGAAGAGGCCTCCAGCCCCCAATTCGAAAAAGGGCCTGAGCTGGGCGCCCGTGGGTGTGGCCTGTCCCACGGCGACCCATCCCGGAAGCGCCTCGCCGACTCCGCTGGCCACCAGCTCGGCGGCCACGAGCAACGGAACGACCGCCAGCAGACGTGGGCGCGCGGCTGACAACGCCAGACCGACGAGGCCGGCCACGGCGGCCAGGAGCGGCAGCCAACCAGGCGCCCGATGCAGGCCGAGGACGATGGGCAGGAGGCCCCAGACGAGAACACCCGGCGCGAGCATCGCCGCGCGTTCGGGCAAGGAGCGCGACTCACGCCACCCCTCCACTCCGAGCCCGGCGCAGACCGAGAGGGAGATGACCAGCGGGTAGCCGAACCGCTCGGGCATGTGCAGATAGACGTCGCTCGCGAGCTGAGAGGATTCGAGGAGGTGGGACAGGTGAAGCGCGACGTAATGGAGCCCGAGCAAGTAGCTCACCAAGCCGGCGAGCGCGAACGCAACAAACAGGTAGACGTGTCGCCTGGCGCGCCAGCCGGCGAAGGCCAAACCCAGGGCGATGACCCCCAGGTAGAAGCCGAGCGGCGCGCTGAATCGCAGGGGGAATGTCGTCGTCTCACCCCCGACGCGGAATGGGCCCACGGGGACTCCCTGAAATTGGGCCTGCAGCGCTGCCAACCGTCGGTAGCCAAGCCCCAAGCTGCTCCCGGGAAGGTAGGCGAGCCGTGGCACGAGATACGCGAGGTTGAGGAGCGGGAGTGCCGCGAACAGGAGTCCCACGGTCGTGAGCGCCCCGCCCACTCCCAAGGTCCGACGACGGATGTCGGCGACCAGGCGGACCACGACATAGATGGCAACCACAATGGTGCCGGGCACCAGGCCCTCGCTCAGGTGCGTGGCAGCCAGCTGGCCCCACGACAGGGCCGTGAGTGCGAGCCAGAGCAGGCGACGCGGCCACGATGTCGATCGGAGGAATCGGGACATGGTGGCGAGCAGCACCGCCGTCCATGCGAGCGCGCTCGCGAGCGGAAGAGAGAACTGGAAGCCCGACCCCGCCAGACCGACCCCGAGCGCCAGGCCCCCGACCGTCGCCGCCGGTCGGCTGAGCCCCTCCGATCGAAGGAACCCGTAGATACCCAGTCCGGCAAGCACGGACTGAAGCACGATGAACCACTGCATCGCCAGTTGGCATGGGAGCAGGGTGAACAGGCCCATCACCGGGAGGTACATCCACCCCGAAAGCGGATCGGCCGCGAACGGTAGGCCGCCCATGACTTGCGGATTCCACGCGGGAATGTGCCCCGACGTGAGCTGTCTTCCCAGGAAGCACCAGTTGGGCATGTACAAGGCCAGGTCGTCTGGGTGCTGGGTGGTGAGCATGCCCCGGAACGCCAGTGCTCGAAGCACGAGGAGGACCGAGCCCGTGATGAGGAGGGGACCCGCGAGCGCCGCAGCGATCGATCGGGCACCGCGCTCCGGGCTCGCCGCTTCTTCGGTGCCCATGCTCGGTTAGCGCGGAGTGCCGACAGCCGGCGTGACGCCTGCCCGCCCCCGGGTATCTGTCCAGCGCCCACCCGATCGTCGTGGACCGGTCATCGCGACGGTCGTTCGGCGCTCGGGATTGGATCGATCAGCTTCACGCATCAGGAGCTCAGCGCCAGCCCGGAACCGGTTCCCGTACCTGGTCGGTCGGCCGCCACCGGGTCCTCGGCATGATCGCCTTGCCGATGACCCGATCCTTGTGCTCCTGGATCCTCGCGAAGACCGACTCGACGAGCGTCTCCGACAGCGTGTGCGGCTTGAGCCCCAGGTCGAGCAGTTGGGAGTGCTTGGCGTTGTAGTAGTGGTGCTCCGCCTCCACGCGCGGGTTCGGCACGTGATCGACGGTGACCTTGAGGCCCTGGTCGGCGCCCGCCCGCTGCACGATGTCCGCCAGCTCGTTGATCGCGAACTGCTCGGTGAACTGATTGAAGACGCGGAACTCGCCGACGGCCGGGGGGTTCACCGACGCCAGCTCCACGCACTGCAAGGTGTCGAGGATGTTGAGGTAGCCCCGGGTCTGGCCGCCCGACCCGTAGACCGTCAAGGGGTGGCCGATCACGGCCTGCAGGCAGAAGCGGTTCAGGGCCGTGCCGAACACTTCGTCGTAGTCGAACCTCGTCGCGAACCGCGGATCGAGCTTGGACTCGTCGGTCTCGATGCCGTAGACGACGCCCTGGTTCAGGTCGGTGGCCCGAAGTCCCCACACGCGACACCCCAGGTGGATGTTGGTCGAGTCGTGGACCTTGCTGGCGTGATACCAGGAGCCCGGCAACTTCGGGAACGGGAGGATGTCCTGCCTGCCGTTGTGGTGGATCGTCAGGTATCCCTCTTCGATGTCGATGTTGGGCGTGCCGTACTCGCCCATCGTCCCGAGCTTCACGAGGTGAGCGTTCGGCGTGAAGTCGCGCATCGCCCAGAGCGTGTTCAGCGTGGAGACGACGTTGTTGTACTGGGTGAAGACGGCGTGCTCGCGACTGATGAACGAGTAGGGCGCCGACGGCATCTCTCCGTAGTGGATGATCGTCTCGGGCTGGAACTCCTGGAACAGCCGCTCGACCGTGGGCCATTCGCACAGATCGCCCTCGGTGACCCCGATGCGATAGCCGGTCACCTGCCGCCACGCCTCCGCCCGCTCGGGGAGCGAGTCGAGGATGGGCGTCAGGGAGTCGGTGCCGAGCTCGACGTGAGCCCGCCGGCGCAGGTAGTTGTCCACCGTGTGCACCTCGTGGCCGCGAGCGGAGAAGTACATCGCGGTGGGCCACCCCAGGTAGCCGTCACCTCCGAAGATCAGGATTCGCATCGCATCCCCGTCTGTCGTGTTCGGCCGGCGGGAGCCGGCCACGAGCAGCTTATTCTACGGGCTCGAGGTTCTCGCGCTGTCCCGTCGCGCGGGCCATGCCGTCCGGCATGATCGCCCGGCGGACCATCGGCGAGGGGCGCGTGTCCTCGGCGCCCCGCCGCCCCAACGTGGCGAGCATCACGAGCCCGCCTCCGAACGCCGCGACGATCGGAACGACCCCCGGCCATCCGTGCAGCCGGATGCCAGCGACATCCGCGGCGATCGCGGCGACCGAGATGGCCGCGAGGCCGACCACAGGGGCGAGCGCCGGGCGGATCCGACCACGCGCGGGAAGCGTCGCCGCGACCCAGGGCCAACCGATCAGCCCGAGGATGATCAACAGCAACGGTGCCAACCACACGGGCAGCCAGGGGGACAGGGGCCCGGCCCCCGGAGACGCGAGAGCGGATGAGCCCGGGGGAGCGCCGCCGCCCGCTCCGGTGAAGCCCGGCAGGGCGACCACACCTGGCGCGAGGGGCACGCGCCCCGGCATCGCCAGGGCGTCCTGATACGCCACGCGATCGAACAGGGAAGCCGCGACGACGAGGGCGGGCCGGTCGAGGGCCGGCCGAATCCGGTTCCAGTAGTCGGTCGCCATGAGGTCGCGCCCCACGTCGCCGGTGAGGGTGGGGCGCCGCGCCAGGAAGTCCTTCACGCTTCCGACGAACAGGAAGACATCGGGGACGCGCGCGGGTGGGACGGCGTCTCGAAGGTACCCCGCATGCCCCGTGATCGTGAAGAGCGCCGGGAGGCCGCGGGGATCGTCGTCGATCAGGACCAAGGGCGTGCCGGCCGGTTCTCGCGCGAGCGCCGCCCCCAGGACGCGGGAGGCGTTGACGGCGAGCGGGGATTCCCCACGCTGCGCCTCCCACGCCACCCAGTACCGGGGCAGCAGGAACGCCACGCCGACGATGCACGCCACCGACAGGGCGGCCGCGACCCGCGAGGGCCGCCCGGACGGTCGAGCGGCGATCCCCGTCGCGATCATCACCGGGAGCGGCAGGCACAGGGCGACGAAGCGCGCGGCCGGAACGGAGAGCCCGAGAAGCAGCAACGGGATGGAGGCGGCGGCGCCCACGAGCCACGCCGCCCCAATCGCGCCGAACGCCCACCGTCGATCCGGCGAGGCTGCCCACCGGCGTCCTCGACTCAGGGCGAGCGCCAGCGCCGACACGACGGCGGTGGGAGCCACGATCGCGAGGGACGCGAACAGCGTCTGGCGCCATCCGATGCGGAGCAGGGACGAGGGGCCGAACCGGCGCAGCACGGCATCCGCCGACGTGTCGAGCGGTGGCCCCGGCGCCGAGCGCGCCACCAGCAACCCCAGGGCCACGACCACGGCGGCAAGGAGCGCGGCCTCGACCGTGCGACGCTCGAGGCCGGCACCCTGGGGCGGCCGTCGGTCGTCCTCGGCGCGGATCCTTCGGCGATGTCGTCGAAGCCCCACGATCCCTGCGAGCAGGAGCGCGGCCTCCATGACCCCGAACACGGGATGGGCCAGCGCCGCGACGCCCAGGAGGATCGCGGCCGCCACAAAGGGTGAGCGTCGCCGCCCGCCGAAGCCCTCGCTGAGGCAGGCGAGCCCGGCGAGGAACATGGCCGCGAAGGCGAGCGTCGCATCGAACCCGATCGCGAGCTCCGACACGAACGTCCCGCAGAGGATGGCGACGAGCACGAAGCGGGCGCGGTTCGGACCCAGGACCGACTCCGAGAGCCCGGCGGCGGCCAACCCGACCGCGGTCGCGAAGACCGGCCCGATCGCCTCGACCACCGCCACCGCGGGAAGCCGCACGACGGCCGAGAGCGTGGCGAGGGTGGCGATCGTGGCCGGCCGGGACCCCGTCCCGTACGCGCGCAGACCGAGGAAGGCAGCTCGTCGCGTCCACCAGACGTACGTCTGGGCATCCGACCATGCGGGCACGCGGATGCCCTTGAGCGGGAAGAGCACCACGTAGAACAGGACGATCGCGAGCGAGGTCAGGCCCGGGACGAGCAGCTCGCTGCGGGGTCGCGGCGCCCGCAACGGGGCGAAGCGCGACGCGGGGGCCATGCGGCAGACACTATCAAGCTCGCGCGGAGGGGCCGCCGGGCGAGGCCCGCCCTACTCCAGATACCCGAGCCCGCGCAGGTGGTCCTCGATCTCCTCGGCCTCGCTCTCGTTCAGGCTCATGTGCCCGTCGTGTGCGGCCGTCCCGCTCGCCGCGGCGGCCGCGCCCGAGGCTCGGCGACCCGCAGTGGCGCCCTGGCCGACGAGCGGCGCGAGCGGGTGCCCCGAATGCGCGACCGAGGCGCTCGCGCCGAGCGCGGCGAGGATCGTGGGCGCGACGTCGACGAGCCGATGCGGCTCCTCCGCGAAGGCAGCGGCGTCGACCGCCGGTCCGGCCGCGGCGATGACCCCCTGGATCCGGTGATCACCGGACAACCAGTCGGCGTCGGCGATCGCCTCCCGCGCGTGGGTCAGGCTGTACCGTGGCGCCGCCTCGAGCACGAGGTCGGGGGCGAGGTCGGCGTGAGGCCCGTGGAAGAGCTCCTCTCGCCTCCAGAGTCGGGCCACCGGCTGGATCCCCGTCTCCTCGTCGACGACCGACAGCACCCGCTCGGCGACCTCGTCCCGCACGCGGTCGTAGTCGGCGGGATCGACGATGCCGCTCGGCTCCCGACCGGCCAGGTTGATCGAGATGCCCTCGCCGGTCGAGCGCACGCTCGTGTAGGCCCTCGTCCGCGACCAGTCGACCGACTGCGGCAGGGGAACGCGTCCGTGCATCCCCAGCAGGTCGTAGACCCTGCGGGCGGCCGACCGGACCGGCCCCCATTGCATCGGGCCGAACACCCGATTCGAGGCGGAGAACGCGAGGACGCCGAAGCGCTCGAGCAGGCGATCCATCTGGATGGCCCGCGTGACCGACTGGAACCCGTGGTCGCTCATGAAGATCACCAGGTCGTCCGGGGTCGTGCGCGACACGAGCCGGCCGAGGCCCTCGTCGAGCATCCGGTACACGTCTCGAACGCGTTCGCCGATGCGGGTCGATGACAGCTGGGCGTACTCGGGATGGTCCGGGGAGAGGTGACTCGACAGGCAGTGTTGGATCCGGTCGGTGGAGAAGTAGACGCAGCACGCGAAGCCCCAGGGCACCGTGTCGAGCAGATGCTCCATGGCCCGCTGGCGAGCGGTGGTGACCGCGACGACCTCGTCGAGGAACGCGTCGGGGCGGTTGCGGTAGGTGGTCCAGGACATGCCGTTGATCGGCCACGGAACCCCCGCGGTGCGAAGGTCCTCGGCGAGGCCCTCGGGATGGGTGAAGGCCCTCCACTTCGGGAGCACGCCGCCCGCGATGAGCTTGCCGCGGATGGCCGGCGGGGGGAACGTGAGGGGGACGTTGACCACGAGGGACTCGACCCCCGCTCGGCCGAGGTCGTCCAGGAACGTCGGTGCCTTGATGGATCGATAGGTGACCGGGAACTGCCGAGTCCCCCCGCGTCCTTCGAGGATGTCGTAGATCCCGTGCCCGTCGGGGTCGAGGCCGGTGAGGAACGACGGCCAGGCGGTCCAGGAATGCGTGGGGATGGTCGAGGTGAGGATGGCTCGCCCTCCCCGGCCGATCAGCTCGGCCAGGTTCGGGAGGACGCCGCGCTCGATGAGTGGGTCGAGGATGCGCCAGTCGGCGCCATCCCAGCCGATCAAGAGCACACGTGAGGGCATGAAGCCTTGGGAGTGTACCTGGAAGCCCCTTGACAGCCGTTCTGTCGTAGGCATACGGTACGCTTCTCGAACATACGTTCGAGTCCGAGAGGGCCCGGGATGACCAAGCTCTACGAGGAACTGGTGGCGGTGGAGCGGGACGCCGGGCTGCCCTACGCCTTCGTCTGGCGGGGCCGCCGCTATGAGGTCCGCGACGTCATCGGTCGCTGGCGGATCGAGGGGAGGTGGTGGGAGGACGGCCGCGATCGCGAGTACTGGCGAGTCGAGGCGAACGGGGGCGCGGTGATCGACCTCTACGAGGATCGCCGTGCCGGACGGTGGCACCTGGAGCGATTGTGGGATTGACCTCGAGCCATGCCGACCACCACCCCCTCGTCGTTCGTGCATCTCTCCGTCCGGTCCTACTTCTCCATGAAGGAGGGGGCGTTCTCCCCGGAGGACCTCGCGCGCCGGGCGGCGGCGCTCGGGATGGACGCGGTGGCCCTCACCGACCGGGACGGGCTCTACGGGGCGGGCCGGTTCGCCGCGGCCTGCCGGGATGCCGGGGTCCGCCCGATCTACGGCGCCGCGCTCACTGTCCGGACGATGCGCGGGGACCGGCCGGTCACGGTCCTCGCGAAGGACGACGTCGGCTACGCGAACCTCTGCGCGCTCATCAGCGTCGCGCACATGACGGGGGAGCGGGGCGACCCGGCGCTCACCGCCGGACAGCTGTGCGGCCGGGCCGAGGGCCTCGTCTGCCTGCTCGGCTCCGCGTCGGAGCCCGGATCGTTGACGGTTGCGGGGAGGGGCGACGCCGCGCTCGACGCGGTTCGCCCCTATCGCGACGCGTTCGGCCCCGACCTGCTCATCGAGGTCGTGCATCGGATGGAGGAGGACAGCGAGGGAGCGGTCCGCCGGCTGCTCGCCCTGGCGGATCGGGCGGGGATCCCCGCCGTGGCGACGAACGAGGTGCGATATCTCGTCCGCGAAGACGCGTTCCTTGCCGACGCGCTCGAGTGCATGCGTGAGATCGTGCCGATCGCCTCCCACCACGTCTCGCGTCGCAACGCCGAGGGTTCCTTCAAGTCGTCGCGGGAGATGCGCGCGCTCTTCGCTGAGCGCCCCGACCTCTGCGACCGCACGCTCGAGGTCGCCGATCGGTGCCGATTCGACATCGGCCTCGGCCGGATCCATTTCCCGCGGTTCCCGACACCCGCGGGACGAAGCGCCGGCTCGGTCCTCGCCGAGCGATGCTGGCATGGGCTCGCCGAGCGTGGGATGAGGCCGACCAAGCAGGTTCGGGACCGCCTGGACCACGAGCTCGCCCTGATCCAGACCATGGGCTACGCGGCCTACTTCCTCACCGTCGCCGAGATCGCCGACGACATCCGGGCGATGGGGATCCGGTGCGCGTGCCGGGGCTCGGCGGCGGGATCGCTCGTGTGCTACCTCACGCGGATCTCCGACGTCGACCCGGTCCGCCACGACCTGCTCTTCGAACGCTTCCTGAACCCGCTCCGCACGGAACTCCCGGACATCGACATCGACGTCGAATCGGCTCGCCGCGAGGACGTCTACGATGCCGTCCTCTCCCGGTACGGCGACGATCGGTGCGCCTGCGTGACGATGGTCGACACCTACCGGGCGCGCGGCGCGATCCGCGAGGTCGGCAAGGCGCTCGGCCTTCCCGAGGGCGAGGTCGACCTCGTCGCAAAGGCCTTCCCCCACATCGGGGCGCATCACGTCCGCGAGGCGATGGAGCACCTGCCCGAGCTCCGCGGGGTGAACCTGAACGCAGGGCAGCTCGACACGCTCTTCCGGGTCGTCGAGCGGCTGGACGGCTTCCCCCGGCACCTCGCGCTGCACCCTTCCGGGATCGTGCTCTCCGACGAGGACCTCGCCGGGCGGGTGCCGCTCGAGCGGTCGTTCCAGGGCTACCGGATGGTCCAGGCCGACAAGGACGACGTCGAGATCCTCGGCCTGCTCAAGCTCGACGTCCTGGGCGTGCGGATGCTCTCGGCGATGCGCCACGCCCTGGATGAGATCGCCCGCACGGAGCACGAGAAGGTCGACCTCGACCGGATCCCGCTCCGCGACCCGGCGACGTTCGAGCTGATCCGGCGCTCCGACACCCTCGGGTGCTTCCAGATCGAATCGCCCGGGCAGCGGGAGCTCCTGCAGAAGTTCCAGCCGGACGAATGGGCCGATCTCATCATCGACATCTCGCTCTTCCGGCCCGGGCCGGTGAAGTCCGACATGATCACGCCCTTCCTGAACCGCCGGCACGGCAGGGAGCCGGCGTCGTCGATCCACCCGCTCGTGTGGCCGGCCCTCGCCGAGAGCCACGGCGTGATCGTCTACCACGAGCAGGTGATGAAGGTCCTCGCGGCGGTCGGCGGCTACGACCTGCCCGAGGCCGATCGCATCCGGCGGACGCTCGGCGACGACGACGAGGTCGAGCGCGTCCGTCCGGAGTTCGTCCGGCGGGCCGTCGAGCGGGGCGTCGACGAGCCGACCGCCGTCGTGATCTGGGACAAGGTGGCGCAATTCGCGTCGTTCGGGTTCTGCAAGGCGCACGCGGCCGCGTTCGCCGTGCCCACCTATCAGTCCGCGTGGCTGAAGGCCCACTATCCCGCGCAGTTCCTTGCCGGCGTCCTCACCCACGAGCCCGGCATGTACCCGCGCCGGCTGATCCTGGAGGACGCGCGCCACCACGGCATCGAGATCCTGCCGCTCGACGTGAACCGGTCCGAGCCCGAGTACACCGTCGAGATCGCGGACGACGGCCACCGCGGCATCCGGCTCGGCCTGCAGGACGTCCACGGCGTGAGCGACGCGGAGATCCGCTCGATCCTCGAGGCTCGCGCCGAGCGGCCCTTCACCGACGTCGGCGACGTGTTGCGGCGGACGAACCTCTCTCGGCCGGTGGGGGAGGCCCTCGCGCACGCGGGCGCGTTCGACGCGCTTCCCGGGACGGCCGACGCGTCGCGTCGGGATCGCCTGTTCACCGCCATGGTGGCCGACGCGCCGCGCGAGGGCGAGCAGGCGACGCTTCCACTCGCCGATCCTCGCCCGCCGCCCGCGGTCCTCCGGGAATACTCGGGCGTGGAGCGGGTGCGGGCCGAGCTCGAGGTGGTCGGCCTGGACGCGTCGCGGCACCTCGCGATGTTCTTCCGGCCGGTGCTCCAGGACATCGGGTGGACGCCGGCCGAGACGCTCGGCGATCGCCGCGGCGACCAATGGCTCATGGTGGCGGGGGTCAAGGTCGCCTCGCAGACGCCCGCGGTGCGAAGCGGGCAGCGCATCATCTTCCTCACCCTCGACGACGGCACCGGCCTCGTCGACGTCACCGTGTTCGAACGGGTCCAGCCGTGGTGCGCGAAGACGATCTTCCACGGGTTCGTCCTTGCGGTGTGGGGTCGGCTCCGGCGCACCGGGGTCCGGGGAGTCAGTATCATTGCCGAGCACGTCTGGGACGTCGCCGCGCTCTCCAACGCCCGCAAGGAAGGCCGCCTCCCCGAAGCCATGGCCGGCGCCGCCGGCCCGGGCTCGGCCCCGGCTCCCGTCCGCAAGCTCTGGCACGCGAGCGGAGGGTCGGCGGGATGGTGAGCTCCGCGGCACGAAACCGCAAGGAGATCGAACGATCGATACGCGAGCAGGTGACCAATGCAGCTGCGCAACAAGAAGCCGCGGCCCGAACGGGCCCCGGCCGAGGAGGCGCTCCTCGAGCCGATGCTGCCCCACGGCGGCGCGCTTCCGCCTGCCCTGTTCGCGAACCGCCCGTTCACCTGGCTCGTAGCCTCGAGCGGCCTGTCCCAGCTCGGCTTCTGGTCGTTCTTCGTCATCGTCCTCGGCCAGGCGAGCTACCGATTCCACGCCGGCCCGGGAGCGCTCGGCCTGCTGTTCGCGAGCTTCTCGGTCTCCTTCCTCCTGCTCACGGCCCCGTTCGGCATGGTCACCGACCGGTGGAGCCCGAAGTGGTTCCTGGTGGTCGGGCTCGTCGTCTCGACGGGCGCGGTGATCGTCGCCTTCGCCGGCGCCTCGCTCGGGTGGCTCTACGTCGCCTCGGTCGTGGACGGGGTCGGCGCGGCCGCCTCGATCCCGTCGCGCGGCTCGCTCACGGCGCTCCTCGTCGATGAGGGCTCGCTCGTCCGGGCGAACGGGATGATGAACACCGCCTCGATGTTCGCGGTCATCCTCGGGCCAGGCATCACGGGGCTTCTGCTTCGCCGGGGCGGGCAGGCGTCGGTGTACTGGTTCATCGTGGGCGTCCTCGCCGTGGCCATGCTGCTCCTCCTTCCGATCCCCGACCGGCGGCCGTTGGGCGGAGAGGAGGGATCGTTCTCGAGCGACCTGGTCGAGGGGTTCCGCGTCGCGATCCACGAGCCCGAGCTGCGGAGCCTCCTCGCGATGGCCACATCGGCGTGGCTGCTCCTCACTGTGCTCATCACCCTCGAGCCGCTCTTCGTCAGGGACGTCCTGCACCGAGGCATCGACACGCTCGGGTTCCTGTGGGCGGCGAACGGCGTCGGAGCCTTCGCCGGCGCGATCGCCGTCACCCGGGCGACGCGCGCGACCGGCCGCGAGGTGCGGCTCATCGGCGCGAGCCTCCTCGTCGGCGGTGTCGGGTACCTCGGCTACGTCGGCACGGACGTGTTCGCGATCGCCGTCGTCGGCGACGTGGTCCTGGGCGTGGGATTCGCGTGGTACCTCAGCCTCTCGCAGGCGCTCATGCAGCGCGTCGCCGCCGAGCACATGCGCGGGCGGGTCATCGGCGTGGTCGGGATGCTGCAGGAGGCGGCGTCACTCGGCGGATCGCTCGGCATCGCTGCGCTGGGTGGCCTCGTCCTCGTGCAGCCGTTCCTGGCCGCGTCGGCCGCGCTCTTCGCCCTAAGCGGGCTCGTCGGGGTGCGAGCGGGCCGCCGCCTGGAGACCGCACGCGCTCATGGCTGAGGCCTCCGAGCCCATCCTGCACGTCGACCTCGATGCGTTCTACGCCTCGGTCGAGGTCCTGAAGGATCCGAGCCTCGCCGGCAAGCCCGTAGTCGTTGGGAGCGCCGCTCCGCGCGGCGTGATCATGTCGGCGTCCTACGAAGCGCGCGCGCGCGGGTTGCATGCGGCCATGCCGAGCGTTCGGGCGCGGCGCCTCTGCCCCGACGCGGTGTTCGTGCCGCCCGATTTCCCGTCCTACGTGGCGTACTCCAACCGGTTCCGAGAGATCCTCCAGAGCGTCTCGCCGGTCGTGGAGCCGATCTCGCTCGACGAGGCGTTCCTCGACGTCTCGGGCGCCACGCGCCTGTTCGGCCCTCCGCCCGAGATCGGCGCGCGGATCCGGCGGCTGGTCCGGGAGGGGCTTGGCCTCACGGCCTCGGTCGGCGTCGGCTCGACGAAGCTCGTCGCGAAGCTCGCGTCGGTTCGCGCCAAGCCCGACGGGATCGTCGTCGTCCCGGCCGAGGAGACGCTCCCCTTCCTGCACCCGCTCCCGGTGGGCGCGCTGTGGGGGATCGGCGAGAAGACCGCCGAGCTGCTCGGCCGGCTCGGGATCCGAACGGTCGGGGAGCTCGCCCACACGCCTGGCGCCGTCCTGGAGCGGGTCCTGGGGGAAGTCCAGGCCCGCTCGCTCGCGGACCTCGCTGCGGGTCGCGACGCGCGCGCCGTGGTGCCGTTCGAGGCGCCCAAGTCCGTGAGCCACGAGGAGACCTACGCGCGAGACCTCGATCTCGAGGACGACATCCTCCGCGAGATCCTGAGCCTGTCGCACCGGGTCGCCTCCAGGCTCCGCTCCGAGGGCTTCCGCGCCCGGACGGTGACGCTCAAGCTCCGCCTCCCGAGCTTCGCCACGCTCACGCGATCGCGGACCCTCGCCACGCCCACCGACCTCGCCGCCGACCTCTTCCACGTGGCCCGCGGGCTGCTCGCGAAGCTTCCTCCCGGCCGCCGGCGATTCCGGCTGATCGGCGTGGCCGCGACGCGTCTCGTTCCCGCGGGGGCCGAGCAGCTCGCGCTGCACCGCGAGGGCCGATGGCAGGAGGCGGAGCGGGCCCTCGACCGTATCCAGCGTCGCTTCGGGAAGGGAGCGGCCCACCCCGCAACCCTGCTTCGGGGGCCGTCCGGATAGTCCTACGGGCGGGTCCGTTCCTATAATGAGGTGAGCCAGCCCGGCTCGAGGAAGGGTCCGATGCCGCTCTCCGAACACGAGCAACGCATCCTCGAGGAGATCGAGCGGAGGCTGGCCGAGGACGACCCGCGGCTGGTCCAATCCGTTGCCAAGGCGTCCTTCGCCGGCCACGCGATCCGCCGCATCCGGTGGGGGATCGCGGGGTTCATCGCCGGGCTCGTCATGCTGCCGTTGATCGTCTCGAGCCTGTGGTTCGGGCTGGCGAGCTTCGCCCTGATGCTCGCCTCCGCCCTGCTCATCTATCAGTACCTCAAGCGGCTCGGTCGCGACCAGCTCCGGAGCTACGGCGAGCGCGCCGGGCATCTGTCGATGACGGCCGCGCTCGCGCGGTTGGCGGAACGCCTTCGCAGGCCGCGTTCGTAACGGTTTCACTTTGGCGCGCGCGTCCGATCATCATCGCTGCTTGCGGGCGCGCCTTGCACGAACGCATCGCTCTGTTCTAAAACACTCCGCACTTCCCTCCGGCGCCGCCTCACGGCGTGATCGAGGCGAGTTGCCGGCCCAAGCCCGGCGGAGAACGGAAGAGGAGCGGTGTTGGAGGGGTTCACGGCCCATCAGGCGTCCCGGTTCACGGGGTGCACGGCGCGTCAACTCCGCTACTGGGACCAGATCGGGCTCGTGCGCCCCTCGATCCAGCAGACCGGCGGGCGTCCCGGCGTTCCGAGGATGTACGCGTTCCGCGACCTCGTTGCCCTGAAGGTCGTCAAGTCACTGATCGACAGCGGGATGTCCCTGCAACGGGTCCGTCGCGCATGGGACTTCCTCAACAAGGAGGTCGGCCTCGACACGCACCTCGCGGGCGTCAAGCTCGAGACCGACGGGAAGTCGATCTTCCGCGTCATCCGCCGCGAGGGCGAGGTCATGGACGCGTTGCGGAAGGGTCAGATGGCCTTCTTCGTCGCGATCGATGACTGCGCCCGGCAGATCTCCGACGAGGTCGCCGAGTTCCGCCGGGACCGCGACCAGTTCCTGCGCGTCTTGAAGGACGCAAGCCGGGGAGCCCGACTGGGGATGTGAGCTCGGGGCTCAGACGCGAGGGTGCCGCTCGACCCGGAACCAGCCGACGACCCGCCGTCCGACGCTCGTCGATCGGCGGATCGCGCGTGCGACCTCCCGAGACGAGGCGCCGGCGAGCGCGGCGTCCTCGCGGCTGAGCGCCCCGTCGGCGTAGGCGGCCCGGCCCGCGAGGCGCGTGAGGCGATCGAGGTCGCCGTCCAGGGAGGCGACCCGCTCCTTGAGGCGCGTCCGGTACTCCCAGAGCGTCTCGGCCGGCTCCCTGCCGAGGCCCACGTCGGCGGCCTGGCGTGCCATCACCCGGTAGGCGACCAGGACGAGCGCCCTCGGGTCGGACCCGCGGCGCCCCGCGTAACGCCGCCGGGCGAACTTTGCGGCCGGGATCGCGATCGCGATGAGCAGGACCAGGCCAATCACGCCCGCCGCGATCGGGAGTCGCCGGCGGGTCGCGTTCGACCCGCCGTTCCCCTCGCCGCTGCGGCTGCCCTCCAGGCGCCCGCGCGCTCCCTGCTGCGAACCCGTCCCGGTCCCGCCGTTGGTGCCCTGGCCCGGCCCGCACAACCCGACCGACAGTGACTCCGGGCCGCGAATGCCGATCTGGTCCACGCAGCTCGTGGGCGGTTGCGATGAGGTGCTCGCGCCGCCGAGCGCGGGTTGCGCCGTCGTGTCGTAGGTGGCCAGCGCGTTGGCGCGTCCCGGCGTCGGGTCGAAGGCGAGCCATCCGTAGTCGGGGAAGGGCACCTCCACCCACGCGTGGGCGTCGCCCGAGTCCACGTGCCAGACCCCGTTGACGAGCTTGCCGCCGGTGAACCCGACGGCGACCCGGGCGGGGATGTGCAGGGCCCGCAGGAGCACCGCCATGGTGCCGGCGAACTGCTCGCAGTAGCCGGCCTTCGTCACCTGCAGGAAACGGAGGATGTCGCTCGAGGTGTGGCCGGCCTTGACGCTCGTCGAGTACGTGAACGTCCGCAGGTAGGTCTTGATCGCCTCGATCTGGTCGAAGATCGACGTCTTGCCCCGAACCAGGCCCTGGGCGATCGTCGTGATCTCGGAGGGCAGATTGCTCGGGAGTTGCTCGTAGAACGCGGCGTTGGGGACCCCCGGCGGATTCTGGGCCTCGAGCTGGGTCGTCGTCGGGACGGAGACGTCGGACGTGACCGTGTAGGTGAATCCGGGATGCGTACCGTTCGTGTCGAAGAGCACGCCCGTGTTCGCGTCGTAGCGTAGCCGCTCGCCCTTGAGGTGGAGCTGGACCGGCTGGTACGCCGCCGGCAGCTGGAACTGGTAGAACTGCGCGAACGTGAAGGTCTGGGTGATCTCCTTCACGTTGTCACCGACGCTCGGGGACCCCAGGTTGTACGTTTCGTCGTTCACGAGCGTGGTCCCGTGTGTGAGCTGCGGGTCCGACGGCTGCCACGTACGGCCGTCGAAGACATCGTCGACGGCGAAGCGCCAGTACGGCGCGCTCGTCAGGCTGACGGGGTTCCCGCCGGCGTCGGTGGTTTCGGCCTTGACGGTGAAGACCTCCTGCTGGGGGTTGTTCAGCAGTCTCGCGCGGATGTCCACGATCGGATTGATGGACACGCGGGCGCTGCCACCGGCCCCCTGGACGTTCACGAGCCCGGGCGACAGGAATCCCGGCAGGATTCCCGGCAGGATCAGCGCGACGCCCAGGCACGCGAGCGCGAGGCGCCTCGCGCCCCGCGTCGTCGTGCGGGTCCCCAGGAGCGGAGCGCGCTTGCCGCGCCATACCGTGAGCGGCCCCCACTGTGCCACCCTCCAGAGCCCGTCGGCGAAGAGCACGGCGAGCGCCGACGCGAGGAAGGGCAGCACGTACAGCCGGCGGGCGCCGTCGCTCATCACGAGGCTCGTGAAGGCGAGGAGCGCGCCGGGCGGCGCGATCGCGAGGAACGGGCTCCGGGCGCGCGCCGCGAGCGCGTGTGAGGAGAAGGCGGCCGTCCACACGCCGGTGATCCCCGCAAGCATGAGGGGGGAGAGCGGGATCGCGGGCGCGGGCTGGACGTCGGCCGTTCGTCCGACCGCGGCGAAGGAGATCCGCATGGCCTTCAGGGTCGCGACGGTGGGCAGGCCGAAGCGCGTCGTCTCCGGGAAGACGACCAGCCCGACGACGATCAGGAAGCCGGCGGCGGACACGATCGTCGCGAGCAGGATGTGCCGGCGCTCCATGAGGCCGGCGAGGAGCACCGAGACCGCCGCGGCGAGGGCGAGCTGCAGCGTCGGCCGGCTTCCCTGCAGGACGCGGCCGAACGCGACGGCGGCCGAGACCTGCAGCGCGAGCAGCGCCGCTAGGAGAACGAGCCGACCGGCCGGAGCCCTCTGTTCCTGTTCGCCTGCCATGCCTCTGCGAGCCTTCCGTCGGGCTGGATGAGGACCACGTCCCATCCAGCGTGCTGCAGCGAGGTGCGGGACGAGGTGGCCCGCGCCTCCATCTCCGCCGCCGTCCGGTCGGGGAGGGTGGTCGTGTTCGCCGGGTAGACGAAGACGGCCAGCTTTCGGCCGAACCCGGAGCCGATCCGGAGCATCGACTGGACCTCGATCGGGAGCGGCGGCGCGGACACGAGCGCGAGGCTCGAGTCCGACCTGGCGCTCGCGCGGAGCGCCACGAGCGCGTCGCCCATGACCTTGCTGCGCGCCGGCGACACCGACGCCAGCATCTCGAGGAGCCGCGTCTCACCCACCGGCACCGCCGCAGCGTCCACGCGCGCGAAGTGGAGCGAGAAGCCCTTCTGGGTGAGCAGCCGGCCGATGGTCGCCGCGACCGACACGGCCCGTTCGAACCCGGGGGAGCCGTCCTGCCCGAGCGAGGTGCTGCGGTTGTCCAGGAACAGGGTCGCGTTGGAGCGCCGGGTCGCCTCGTCCTGGCGGATCATGAGCTGCCCCGTTCGAGCCACGCTCGGCCAGTGGATTCGCCGCAGGTCGTCCCCGGTCACGTACTCGCGCATCGTGTAGAACTCGGCGGCCGAGCGCTGGAGGTGCCGAACCGAGCTTTCGCCGGTGCCCGCGCCGTGCATCGCGAGGTTCCACGCGTCGACGTCCTCGACCTCGGGATAGACGATCAGCTCGCTCTGCGTGGGCGTGTTGATGCGCACGCGCGCGAGCCCGAAGGGGTCGGAGATGAAGATCGAGAGCGGCCCGATGGTGAACCTCCCGCGCCGCCGGCAGAGGACGGAGTACGACACGGTTTCGCGGTTGCGCGGCGGGAGCCCGGCGACGACGAGCCGCGCGGAGGCGCCGAGGGAATGGGGAAGCGTGTCCTCGAGGAGCAGGAAGGGAGCCGTGATCCGGCTCTGGTTCGTGATGGTGAGGCTCACGACCACGCGGGTGCCGGGAAAGACGCGAACCATCGAGAGGCCCCGGTGGACCTCGAGCCTGACGTTGCTCCAGTGCACGAACCCGGCGGCGAGGAAGGGCATCACCGCGATGCCGGCCGCCACCATGTGCAGGTCGGGCGAGCCGATGAATCGCGCGACGATCCAGAGCGAGATGCCGGCGCCGAACGAGGCCCACCCCCGCCTGGTGGGCATCGATCAGGTTCGGTCGCGGACCGGCACCGGGACCTGCCCCATGATGTCGGCCAGGAGCGAGGCGGGCGTCTGTCCGGCCATCGCGGCGTCGGCCGTGACGAGGATGCGGTGGGCGAGCACGGGGACGACCAGTCCCTTGACGTCGTCGGGGATGACGTAGTCCCGCCCCTCCGACGCGGCGAGCGCACGCGACGCGCGCAGGAGCATGATCGAGGCGCGCGGGCTCGCGCCCAGATAGATGTCCGAGTGGGACCGGCTGGCGTCGGAGAGCGACACGATATAGCGCTGGAGGGCCTTCGCGACGTGCACCTCGCGGGCCATGAGCATCATGTCGGACACCCCTCGCGCATCGGTGACGGGCTCGATGTCCTCGAGCGTCGAGGCGACGCCGTGGGTGAGCAGGATGCCGGCCTCAGCCTCGCTGTTGGGATACCCGAGCGACAGACGCATCATGAACCGGTCGAGCTGCGCCTCCGGCAGCGGATAGGTGCCCTCGTGCTCGATGGGGTTCTGCGTCGCGATGACCATGAACGGCATCCCCAGGTGATAGGTGACGCCGTCCATCGTGACCTGGTGCTCCTCCATGCTCTCGAGGAGCGCCGACTGGGTCTTGGGGCTCGCCCGGTTGATCTCGTCGCCCAGCACGATGTTCGCGAAGATGGCGCCCGGCTTGAACTCGAAGTCGCCGCTCTCCTGGTTGAACACGTTCACGCCCGTGACGTCGGTCGGCAGGAGGTCCGGCGTGAACTGGATCCGGCGGAAGGAGCAGTCGATCGACCGGGCGACCGACTTCGCGAGCATGGTCTTGCCGACCCCGGGGACGTCCTCGATGAGGAGATGTCCCTCGGCGATCAGGCAGACGAGCGCGAGCCGGACCTCGTGCTCCTTGCCCTGGATGACCTGTTGGACGTTCTCGGCAAGCCGGCCGAACGAAGAGGCGAACCCTTCCCATGCAGCGGGATCCCGCCGTGCGACCACCGTTCCCCCCGGCTCGAGCAGTTCCGCCATCTTAACCTCCATATACGGATCGGAACCCCCCCAGGTTTCAAGGAGCCGGTCGCGGGCCGTGAAGGGGGCCATTGCTATACTCGCCCAGGTCCCACAGTGGGTAGATCCCTTGTTCTGAACGCCACGCTCCAGCCCCTGGCGGTGGTGCCGGCCCGCAGGGCGGTGGTGCTCGTTCTCAAGGAGAAGGCCGACATCGTCCATTCCAACGGGATCGTCTTCCGATCCGAGCGTGTAGAGCTCCCGGCGCCCTCGGTCGTGAAGCTCCGGTACTTCGTGAACGTCCCCTTCCGGGCGCGGGCCGCGCTCACCCGCCGCGCCGTCTTCGCCCGGGACGGCTGGGTGTGCCAGTACTGCGGGGCGGCGGCCGAGAACGTCGATCACGTCGTCCCGAAGTCCCGCGGGGGAGAGCACGCGTGGGAGAACGTGGTCGCCGCGTGCCGCCGGTGCAACTCCCGGAAGGAGAACCGGAGGCCGAGTGAGGTCGGGCTGAAGCTCCTGCACGAGCCGTTCGTGCCGCGGGACGGCCTTCGACTCGCCCTCGGGCGCCTCGAGCCCGAGTGGGAGGCCTACCTCTAGGCAACCGCTCGTTTCCCTTCCTTCTTCTTTCCGCACGCCCCGCCTCTTGACGTGGTGGAGTTCAAGTGGCATAAACGTGTGGCTCAGTGGAGGAGAAGGGGCGGGCGCGTGGCGGAGTTGCTCGGCCAGCATCGGTATCAGCTCGATTCGAAGGGCCGGATCGCCCTGCCCGCGAAGTTCCGTGAGGCCTTCGCGGACGGCGTCTATCTGACCCTCGGTCAGGACGGCTGCCTCTTCGCGTTCCCCGCCGAGGAGTGGCGCCGGCGCGGCGACGAGGTCCGCTCCCGGCCCCTCTCCGGCCACGAGGCGCGGGCCTACGCGCGGATGTTCTTCGGCAGCGCCGAGCGGGTGGACCTGGACGGGCAGGGCCGGCTCGTGATCCCGCAGCGCCTGCGCAACCAGATCGGGCTCTCGCGCGAGGCGGTGGTCGTCGGGGTGTCGGAGCGTCTGGACATCTGGGAGAGCGGCGCGTGGGACCGCTACGAGCAGACGTTCGCGGGCGCCTACGCCGGCGGGACCCTCGCTCCCGACGGCTCGTGAGACGCACGGAAAGGAGGAAGGGTGAAGGGTTCGCTCCTCGCAGAGTTCGGACAGAGCCTCTATCTCCTGGGCCTCATGGCGGCGATGGTGGCCGGCTACGTGAGCCTGGGGCTCCTCGCCATCCGGGTGCTTGGATAGCCCGCACCGGCCGGTCCTCGTCGCCGAGGTCGTCGAGCTGCTTGCGGGAAGGTCGGTCGTGGTGGACGCGACCGTCGGCGCCGGCGGCCACACCGAGGCGCTCCTCCGCGGCGGTGTGGCGACCGTGATCGGCCTCGACCGCGATGCGTCGGCCCTTCGCGAGGCGACCGAGCGGCTGGCGCCGTTCGGTGCGAGGTTTCGCGCCCTGCGTGCGCGCTTCTCCCGTCTGGCAGAGGCCGTTCGGCAGGCGGGCGTCGACAGGGTCGACGGGGTGCTGTTCGACCTTGGGGTCTCCTCGATGCAGCTCGACCGGTCCGACCGCGGGTTCAGCTACCGCGCCCAGGGACCGCTCGACATGCGCATGGAAGAGGATGCGGGCCCGACCGCCGCGGACGTGGTGAACGAGTACGCCGAGGATCGGCTCGCGAACGTGGTCTTCGAGTTCGGCGAGGAGCGGCGCTCCCGGGCGATCGCCGCGGCGATCGTCCGCGCCCGGCGCCGGGCTCCCA
>JACXTT010002501.1_pt1 | contig 29092 bp, 24 predicted proteins | sample 9270951 | NCBI WGS metagenome assembly JACXTT01 (sample SAMN15532306, study PRJNA645909) | rock metagenome | isolation source: weathered quartz diorite | place: Puerto Rico | collected 2017-06-21 | reverse complement strand
TACGTCGTATTCCCGGCGCGCAGACGGAGGCTCAGCATTCGGAGGAGATTGGCGGAAAATGCGGGGCTCGCGTCGAGGAGCTCCCGGAATTCCCTGCGGGGGAGGCTGATGACTGTGCAGGGAGTTACCGCCACGGCGGCGGCGGAGCGGAGCCGTTCGTCGATCAGGTCGAGTTCGCCGAAAAAATCTCCCGGGTGGAGGACTCCGAGCACGATCTCCTCACCGGAGCTGGTTGCTTTGGAGATCTTCACTCCTCCGGACACGAGGAGATAGAGGCAGTCGCCCTCGCTTCCGTCCCTGAAAATCACGTCCCCTTCATCGTGGTGGAGTTCGCGCAGACTCGGAGCCGCTTTTTGGAGACACGCTTCGTCGACAGATTCGAAGAGGACGTTGTAGCGGATCTTCCTCAGGAGGGTTTCACCCGCCGGCATCTTTGCTTCCCCTTCTTTTCGACGCGTATACTCCATGAGAAATTTCGCCCGCAAAAAATGTGACGGCAAGATAAATAAGGCCCTCCTGAGAATCAAGGGATTGTGTGATTTAGGAGGGCGCCTTCAAGCAACAATTGAGGTCCGCTGCCCGAAAATGTTTGACGCATGAAACATCCGGGGGCGTTCTGCGTATATCGATACAAAGACAGTTCCATGGAATGACACGTACCGAGTACCAGCCAGGCGGATCCAGGATGCCCCGTTCATTTTGGATCCCGCTTCTGTTTTTATCCCTCCCCGCGGTTCAACCATGTACCGTGCTCGCAGGCGAGCATCCAATTATCCAGTTGCGCGATTTCGATCAGACTGAAGTCAAGGCCGGCGGATTTGCGCTGAACACTCAGACGAACATCCATATCAAGGCGCTCGGGGCGGGGTACGCGAAGCGCTCGAAGAATTCAGGATCGGACCTGTACGCATACGGCTGGATCATCGACGCCGACTCCCGCGAGCTTGTATGGAAAATGGACCTCGACAACACCTCCCGGCAGGACAAGGGCCATGCGGGAGAGAAGGAGGACCGGGTTTTCGATGATCAGATTTCCCTGAAAAAAGGAAATTACGAAGTCTACTTTGCCGCCTATGCCTTCAGCGCACACTCTCCGTTTGCGAACATCAGCATTAACATCGATCGCCGCAAAGGAACTCACCTGGGCGACCCCGACAAGAAACGCGGGTTCTTCGATTGGATGCATAAGCTCTTCGGCGGGGACATGGACAAGGAGTGGAAGAAGCGCTCCCGGGACTGGGGAATCGACCTGTATGTGAACGACGGCGGGCCGGATGCCACGATGTTCAACCCCCCGCTGGAGTTCCCCCATACCCTCTACCGCACCATCCGCATGGGAGAGGACGAACACATCCGTCAGGACTTTTCGCTGAGCAAGCCCCTCTCGGTGAGAATCTACGCCCTCGGAGAGATGCAGCCCGGAAACGATCCCGTGGATTTTGGCTGGATTGTCGATGCAAGGACCCACAAGCGGATCTGGGACATGGAGCAGAGCAACCTCGTCAACGCCGGGGGGGATGAGAAAAATGTGAAATTCGACGGGACCGTCTCCCTCCCCGCCGGGGAATATATCCTCTATTATAATACGGACGATTCGCATTCATACGTCGACTGGAACTCGGCTCCCCCGGTCGATCCCAACAACTACGGCATCTCCCTCATCGGCCGGAGCGAGGCCGATAAATCTTCGTTCAAATTATCGGCCCCGAAGGCAGAACAGAACATCATCGTCCAGCTGACGAGGGTCAGAAACAACGAAAGCCGCTCTGCCAGTTTTACTCTCAAGGCTCCTGCCGACGTCCGGATTTACGCCCTCGGTGAGAGGGGCAATTCGAGCCGGCAGATGGCGGACTACGGCTGGATCATCAACGCCAATACCCGCGAAAAGGTCTGGACGATGGATGTGGACCGGACGGAACACGCCGGGGGAGGCGACAAGAACCGGATGATCGATGAGGTTGTAAAACTCCCAAAAGGGTCCTATACGGTCTTCTACCAGACCGACGACTCTCACGCCTATAACGATTGGAATTCGCCTCCCCCGTTCGACCCGGAGCACTGGGGGATCACCGTCTCGGGCGAGAGCGAAGGCTTCAGCATGCACAATGTCGAAACGAATGTCAGCCCGAAGGCGACGGGCGTCCTCGCGCAGATCGTGCGCGCGGGAGACAACGCGAAACTCGCCGAGCCGTTCCGGCTCGATAAACCCACCCGGGTCCGCGTGTATGCGATCGGGGAGGGAATGAATAACCAGATGTTCGACTACGGCTTTATCGAAGATGCCTCAAACGGGAGAACCGTCTGGGAGATGACCTACTCGATGACATTCCATGCGGGGGGCGGCCGCAAGAACCGGATGGTCAACACGACGCTCTATCTCGACAAGGGAGAATACAAACTTCATTTCGTCTCTGATGATTCTCATTCCTACGAACACTGGAACACCGATCCGCCCGAAGATCAGTCGATGTGGGGGATAACGGTGTACAAGGAAGAGTAATACTTCCTCCGCCTCACCCGTAATTTCATAGATCGTTCGCTCCAAAACCGTTGACTTTGCCCGGCGTTCTTTCTACATTCTTTTCTTACCACCGCCAGGAACATCACGCATGAGGAGCATCAATCGCCGTACATTTCTGAGGAACACCGCCCTCACGGGCGCCGCGGCGCTCGGGTCGGCAGCCCTCAGGGATCCTCTGTTCGCTCAGAAGCAGTCGCAGGGCGGATCGGGCCCGCTTGTCATCTGCAGCGGCAACGGCGCGAAAGCCATCGAAAAAGCCATGGAGATGATTCAGCAGGGGAGCGACGCTCTTGACGCCGTCATCGCAGGAGTCAATATCGTGGAGGACGATCCCAACGACACGAGCGTCGGCTACGGCGGCCTGCCGAACGAGGAAGGCGTGGTCGAGCTCGACGCCGCCGTCTTGCACGGCCCGACCCACCGCGGCGGAGCGGTGGCCGCGATACGCAACATTAAGAACCCGTCGAAGGTTGCCCGGACGGTCATGGAGCGAACGAATCATGTACTACTCGTCGGCGAGGGGGCCCTCAAATTCGCCAGGGCGCACGGTTTTCAGGAAGAGAACCTGCTCACCGAGAAAGCGCGCGAGGCGTGGCTTCAGTGGAAGGAGAACCTCAGTACGAAGGATGACTGGCTTCCGCCTCACTCGGTGGACGACCGGGATATCGGGGCCCTCTACCAGTCCAATGAACGGCACTACGGTACGATTCACTGCAGCGCCATCGATCAGAAGGGCAATATCTCCTCCGTCACGACGACGAGCGGGCTGGCGTTCAAGATTCCGGGGCGAGTGGGCGATTCGGCGATTATCGGCGCCGGTCTCTACTGCGACAACTCCGTCGGCGCTGCCGGGTCAACCGGCCGGGGAGAGGCGAACCTGATGAATCTCAGCTCCGTGATGATCGTCGAGTGGATGCGACAGGGAAAAACTCCCGACGAGGCCTGCCTCCTTGCATGCAAGCGGGTCAACGAGCACACTCATGAGAAACGCTTTCAGGATGCCGAAGGGAGGGTGACCTACGACGTGAAATTCTTTGCAATCAATAAGAAGGGGGAGCACGGCGGGTGTTCGATGTGGAGCGGCGGGGAATACCTGATCCACAACGGGAAGGCCGCTCACAAAGTTGAGTTCCCTTACCTCTTCAAATCGAAGTGAGCAACCGCAGACGGACTTCATGATTTCTCCGATTTTGGCGCTATCTGCCCAGGATAAGACGCGTTTGAAGCACCAGGAATTCGAACGCGAGGCGGTCCCGCATATGGACGTGCTCTACAACTACGCCCTTCGGATGACGGCCAATCCGGACGACGCGCACGATCTCGTCCAGGAGACCTTCATGAAGGCGTACAGGTTTTGGGACAAATACGAGAAGGGAACCAATATACGGGCGTGGCTGTTCCGTATAATGAAAAACTCGTATATCAATCGCTACCGGAAAGAAACGAAGGAACCGGAAACTGTCGATTACAATGACATCCAGAATTTCTATAACACAATCCGCTACGAGTCATCGGATCCGAACGATCTGCAGGAAAAGATTTTCGGCGGATTGCTGGAAGACGACGTCGCCCGCGCCCTCGAATCGCTTCCGGAAGATTTTCGGACCGTCGTCATACTCTGCGACATCGAGGGATTGAGCTACGAAGAGATTGCTGAATTTGTCAACTGTCCTATCGGAACCGTGCGCTCGCGCCTCCACCGCGGACGCCACATGTTAAGAGCCGCCCTGTTCGACTATGCGAAGAAACGCGGCTATGTCCCCCGAGACTGAATCCACCAACCGAATCCCATTATCGATCATTGATAGAGAGTAATTAACTGTCGTGAAGTGCCAAGATATTCAGGAGTTGATCACCGCAGAGGTCGACGGCGAACTTGCGGAGGAAGCCAAGTCAACGCTCCAGGATCACCTGCGGAACTGCCCGGCCTGCAACGCCGACTACGCACTGGAGCTCACCACCAAGGCGTTTCTCAGACGCCGCCTTAATCGCGTACAAGCCCCCCCGAACCTGCGCGCGCAGATCACCGCCGAACTCGCCGAACAGGCTTCTGCTCAGCCCGGATTCGGAGCGTGGCTTAATGATTTGTTCAACCGCCGCTCGCCGCGAGCCATGCTCGCGCTCGGCTCCCTGGTTGCGATTCTGCTCGTTGTTCTCACGGTCACGCCCCCCAAGCCCCGTCATTCTCACTCAAAACCCGTCGACGCAAACATTATCAACCAGGCGTGGAACAATTTCGATAACGTGCTTGACGGAAAGCTCACTCCACAGGTCGCCACCGACGACCCGGCGGTTCTGAGAAGCTATTTTGCCTCGCAGGTCCCTTTCAAAGTGAATTGCCCGAAGCACAAAGGCACCCGGCTCGTCGGCGGCGCCTATTCAAGGTACAACAACGAGCCTTGCGCCAATCTCGTCTATAGAAAAGGGCGGGACGTCATCTACGTGTACGAGACGAATTACCGCTGCGTCGCGCACGGAACCAACCTCAACCTCCCCCGGGAAGCAATGAATCAGATTCAGGCTTCCGGATGGTACTTCGAAAATCCTCACCCCGAATGCACTCTTGTCGTGTGGCTGGTCGACTCAACAGTTTGCTGCGCTGCGGCGGACATGCCGCAGGACAAGCTGCTCGCCTTCCTGCGGGAACGAGAGTAGCTCCGATGGGGATACGCCTTAGTGTTGTTCTATCGATCCTGCTGATCGGTTTCTCAGGATGCGTGAAGAAAGACTCCCGCGCCGGTGATACGCAGCCGGCGGCGGCAGGCAACGTTTCCGACGTCATGAACGTCGTCAAGCGCTCAGAGAAGGTTCCGAATTTCTCCTGGAAGGACAGCACGGGAAAGATTCAGGACTTCGACTCGTACCGCGGCAGGGTCACTTTCGTGAATTTTTGGGCGACATGGTGCGGGCCCTGCAAGAAAGAGCTTCCCGACCTCGTTGCCCTCAGCCAGGAACTTGCGCCCCGAAACGTGAGGTTTATCGGCGTCTCCACCGACAGGGGACCCAACATCATCGAGGATGTCCGGACATTCGTCGGTGAGCACGGAATTACGTACCCTGTGGTTGTATCAAATGACGACCTTGACGACGCGTTCGGAGATCCCAGGATGATTCCCACCTCGTTTATCGTAGACTCAGACGGCAAGATTGCGAAGACCCTCGTCGGCTTATATTCAAAAGAAGCGCTTTCGCAGGCCATCACAGCCCTCCTGAAATGATCTGCTGCCGTTTCACGGCTGCCGGTTCCAATCGTTTCCTCAAATTCCCGAATTAATGAAGCAGGCGCGGACGGAAATATCCGCGATCGGCGAGTTCGGCCTGATAGACCGCATTCGACGCCTCACCGACGTTCCCCCGGCCGATCCGAACGTGCGGCAGAACCTTCTGATTGGAATCGGAGACGACGCCGCCGCGTTCCGGCCTGCGCCGGGTTCCGCCGGGCTGGTTTCAGTCGACACGTTTCTTGAGGGAATCCACTTCGACCTGACCTATACTTCCCTCAGCCACCTCGGCTGGAAAGCCGTCGCCGCAAGCCTCAGCGATATCGCGGCGATGGGCGGCGCTCCCCGGTATGTCCTTCTCGCCCTGTCCATACCCGCCAAGATTTCCGTCGAGATGATCGACGAGCTCTACTCCGGGGCCGTCGCGGCCTGCAAGAAGTACTCGTGCCTCATCGTGGGTGGCGATACCGCGGCGTCGACGGCCAACCTCTCCGTTACCGCCACCGTCATCGGGGAGGCGCCCGAGAACGCCATCATCTACAGGAAGGGCGCGAAAGCGGGCGACTATCTCTGTGTAACCGGACACCTCGGCGGCTCGATCGCCGGACTCAAAGTCCTCCAGCGCGAGAAGCAGAAGTTTCTCGCCTCGGGAAACGGGAGTGCGTTCGAGCCAAATCTCGAGCCGTACAAACACGCCATCGAAAAGCACCTCGTTCCAAAGCCCCGCTTTGATATTTCGTCGCTCTTCGCCGGGAAGGTAAAGGTTCATTCGATGGTGGATGTAAGCGACGGTCTGGCCTCTGAGGTTCATCACCTCTGCCGGGCCGGAGATGTCGGGGCCTCCGTCTACGAGCACAATCTCCCGATCGAACCCCTGATCCAGCGGATCGCCGATGAATTTTCGGCCTCCCCGACCGATTACGCCCTCCACGGCGGCGAGGAATACGAATTGCTCTTCACGCTGAGCGATGAGGAACACGCAAAACTGGAAAAACTAACGAATGATGTGTCAATCATCGGCAGGATCATTCCTGCCGGCGAGGGAATACACAAAGTGCGGGAACAGGGTGAGAAAGAACCGCTGTTGCCGGGGGGCTGGAATCACTTCACGAAGAAGTAACCGGATGGCTCAGGGGGCGAGCCGGCGTATCACCCACTCGTTGTTCTTACGAAGGTACTCGATTCTGTCGTGAAGTCGGGCTTCGCGTCCCTGCCAGAATTCGATCCGGGACGGATGTAACCTATATCCTCCCCAGTGGGAGGGGCGGGGCACGGGCTTGCCGCTGAACCGCCGTTCGTTCTCCTCGAAGCTCCGGTCCAGGGATTCGCGATCCTCTACAACCTTGCTCTGGGGCGAGGTGACCGCCCCGATCTGGCTGTCGCGGGGCCTCGATGAGAAATACGTATCTGAATCCTCCGCCGAAATAGGTTGAAGCGAGCCCTCGATCCTCACCTGCCTGTTGAGACCGCCCCAGAAGAACACAAGCGCTCCGAAAGGGTTCGCCGTTATCTGCTCTCCCTTCCGGCTTGAATAGTTGGTGTAGAAAATAAACCCTCCCGCGTCGACTCCCTTGTACAGCACCACCCTTGCGGAGGGCTTACCGTCTTTGGTGGAGGTTGCGAGCGTCATCGCATCCGGGCGATTTTCCTTCGCTTCGACTGCGCTAGCATACCATTCCCTGAATTGTTCAATCGGGTCGGGGCTCACCGTGCGTGCGTCCAGTTCCTGTGCGATCATTGCAGATTGCGGAGAAGTCATCGTTGAATCAATATAGTAATTAATTGATTGTGTTCGAATAATCTCTATATTGTCTTGTTGTCTTGTAGCCGCGCCCTTTAGGGCGCGCGAGTTCGAGCGCGGGCTAAAGCCCGCGGCTACAAAGGTTGCCGGCCAAAACGATAACGATTCTCAACGGATCCTGTCTTCTCCCTCCGAATGTTTCATCCGCGGTTTAATCGCTTCCTGATAATCGCCGCATTCTCGTGCATCCTCATCCACGCGTCGCACTCTGACCTTTCCGCGCAACCCGTCGCTACCGGCGATGAAGAATTTCTGCCGGGCCGCGTGCCCTATACTCCGGGCGTGATCAATTTGTGGGGAGTAAGCAGTCTTCACCGGGATACGGCAACGGCAGTGGCCGATCTCGGCACCATCAAGCAGACCAATGACGGCGGATATACATGGACGACGACGTATCACGCCGCAGGGTCCTCGAACACTCTTCTCGGCATATCTTACATCGATAGCTCTAAGGCGATAGCAGTAGGATCCGGCGGGACGATATTGAAAACCACCGATGCCGGCGTCAACTGGCTGAAGCAGGAGAGTCACACGACCGAGACGCTCTTTGCGGTTTCTTTTGTCGATACCCTGACCGGCAATGCTGCAGGCGATCACGGGATCATCCTTCGGACCTCCGACGGCGGGGCCACCTGGATCAAACAGGACAGCGGCCGGACCTACCCGATCCTTGGGATTTCGCTCAGCGACGCCAACACCGGCATTGCAGTCGGAGGAGGAGGAAAGATACTCCGTACGACCGACGGAGGCGCAACCTGGTCTCCTCAGACGAGCGGCGTCACGAACTTTCTTTATGGGGTTTCGCTGACAGGCGCGTCGACCGGCACAGTGGTCGGAACCCTGGGCACAGTCCTGCAAACGACTGACGGCGGGGGAACCTGGACGCCGCGGACTCTCCCGAATAACATACAACCGTACCTGTACGCGGTCTCCTTTAAAGACGCAGCGACAGGCGTGGCCGTGGGAAATGCGGGGACGATGCTGCGCACAACGGACGGCGGGGCAGACTGGACTCTTCTGCCGAAGCTCACGAACAGCAATCTATACGCAGTTTCGATCACCGATTCGAACCGCGGGATTGCGGTCGGCGGGAACGGGACAATCGTTCTCCTGACGGACACAGGGATGGTCGTAACTGAAGTGCGGCCTGTCATTGGAGGCATACCGCCTCGATTCCGGCTCGAGCAGAACTATCCGAATCCCTTTAATCCGGTCACTACCATAGGCTTTGATCTCACTGTTGCAAGCCACGTACGTCTCCAGGTGTATAACCTCCTCGGAATCGAGGTGGCGACGCTGGCCGATGAGGATCTCGGGCCGGGCTTCTATAATAGAGTATTCGACGGCGCTTCCCTCCCATCCGGCGTCTACTATTACAGGCTGATCGCAGCCAGGCACGCATCGCAAGCCATCGATATCGAAACCCGCAAATTATTGCTGATAAAATAACATGGAAATTCAACAACCCTCGGCTCAACCAACCGACGTTGGCAGCGAGTTCATCAGTAACTCCCGCGGCCGGCTGCTGAAAGAGTACCTCCCGCGCATTCAGGCGTGTGTGAACACCCTGAGCGAAGAGGATATCTGGTGGCGAAGTCATGAGTCCGACAACAGCATCGGGAATCTCGTCCTGCATCTCACGGGAAATATCGGACAGTGGATTCTCGCCGGCATAGGCGGGCAATCGAGCACGCGGAACCGGCCACTTGAATTTTCCGAGCGAGGCCCGATACCAAAGGCCGAACTCCTCAGGCGGTTTCAGAGCGTCATCAATGAAGCCGACCGCGTTCTTTCGGAGTTCGATCGATCGAAGCTCCTCGAGGTGAGGCATTTCCAGAAGTGGGATGTGACCTGCCTGTACGCGATCTCACATGTGGTCGAGCACGTTGCCCAGCACATGGGCCAGATCATTTACATCACGAAGCTGCGCACGGGGAAGGATCTGAAGTTTTTCAACGTTTAGCCCCGAATTGCCCCGGCAATCCGATGTCCATCATGAGTCGGGCGATTTCCAGGTTTGAAAGCCCCCGGTGCTCACCCGGGCGCAGCACCCCAATCTCAAGAGAGCCGATGGCGGTCCTCACGAGTCTCAGCGCGGGATGCCCTATGGCCGCCGTCATTTTCCGGACCTGGCGGTTTCGTCCCTCGCGGAGAGTAATGCTGAGCCATGCTGTAGGCACGTTCTTCCTGAACCGTATCGGAACCGATCGGGGAGGAAGATGAGGCTCTACCGCCAACCGCCTTACTTCCGCAGGGCGGGTCTTCCGGCGCTCTATCATCACTCCGGTTCTCAGCGAGGCCAGATCATTAACCTGAGGGATCCCCTCCACCTGAACGAGGTATGTGCGGGGATGGCCGTATTGCGGATCAAGGAGCCGGTGTTTCAAAGAGCCGTCGTTTGTGAGGAGCACGAGCCCCTCGCTGTCGGCATCGAGCCGTCCGGCAGGATAGACGTCCTTCGGAAAGGGGCCATAATCCGCGAGGGTTTCCCGCCCTTCTCCGCCGGAGAACTGGCAAAGAACGCCGTATGGTTTATTGAAGAGGAGATAACGGAACTCTTTCGTGTCTGATCGCTTCATGACGATGAAAAACGGGAGAAAGCACGATAAAGTCAACCTGTAGCCGCGCCCTTTAGGGCGCGCTCGTCGATGCGCGGGCTAAAGCCCGCGACTACAGACGAGATATCGATCAGATTGAATATCCCTTACTTCAAGAGCTGAATGCTCGACCTCATCCCCGCGTCATTCCAATGCGCCTACTGCGGCGAGGAGAATGAAACCGTAGTGGATCCCTCCGGCGGGCCTTCCCAGTCCTACACGGAGGACTGCCAGGTCTGCTGCAGGCCGAATGTGATCCGCGTTACAATAACCGAGGACGGGGACCTGACGCTCACCGCCGAGTTGGAAGGGTAGTTCCCCCCCGGGTACTCATCCAATCCGCTCCCGGCTCACGGGTTGCGGGTGACCCCCCACACCGGAAGTGACGACCCGCACAGCACCCTTTCTCTATCCTCCTTTAATTAGCGGAGTACTTCATTACAGGAGAAGGTTGCATGAAACGGCGATATCACCTCCAGACCCTGACCCGCGAAGAGCGGATGTTCATGGAATGCGTCCTTCTCTACGAAATGGAACGCCAGTCGTGGTACGCCATTGTGTATCTCGAGTTGTGGAATACCGAGAGCTTCATCAGCATCCACTAAGGAGACCAAGGCCATGAAATCCTGGACATTCGCAGCGCTCCTCAGCAGCATGATCATCGTCCCCCTCGTCCTCCGGCTGAAGAAACTCCGCCCGGCAGGGGAGCAGGTTGGCTCCGATCGCCGTTATGCTATCGACGACCTGATCGCTGATCAGCCGCTGAGCTGATTTCGACTCGCCCCCGGCCTTTTACCCCGCCCTTCGCCCATCCCGGCCTGATCTCCGGGAATTATGTCCCGTTCCACCCGTCGTGCAAGTCCGTCCCGCAGTTTACTCTACACTCGGAATTCGCCACATTTTTTCTCGCTTCCCGGACGATTTGCTATCATCGGACATTAACAAAAATTAACTGAAAACCGCTTGACTTCCTGATCCACTTTCGCTACTCTCCGTGAGCGGAAGCGGGGGCGCTGGCGCAGGGCGCCACATACCCCATCCCTACCTTTTTTAGGACGTACGCAGCATGAGTGCGCCCGGCGGAACCTCTCCGTCGGGCAATAATCGTATCGGAGATTACATCAATGATCGGTGCGCTCGAACATCGAATTCTCTCCGACCGCTCTCATCACCGAACGCGGGCACATTCCTCTCCAGCCCGGAAAGGAAACCTCTCCCATGAAGAACAATATACTATCGATTCCCCGCCGGATCGTTCTCCCGGGCATCCTCATCATGGCGCTCCTCACGCCCGGGGCGCTCTACGCCCAGGCGGACTCCGCCCGGTATCATCTCTGGTTAGATGACGCTCAATTCGCAAAGCTGTCGTCCGCGGCTCAAAACTTGCTGATTGCAAAATTCGGACCGAAACTCCGGCGAGACGGCAAGGGAAACCTTATTGCTCCCGGGGGATCAACAGGCAGCGGAACAGGCGCGGGTTTCGGAACTGGCCCGGCGGGACAGATAGTGAAAGGGAGCGGGCTCTTCGGCGCGATGACGGCAATCCCAAACAATCTGGTCAATAACGCCGCGGCCGATGCGACCGCACAGGACACGCAGAGCGAGACAACCATTGTTCTTGGTTCCGGTTCCAACATCATCTCGGGATTCAACGATTCGGGCTCACACGTCGGCGGAGTCAACAAGTTCACCGGCTTCTCCACCTCCGCGAGCGCCGGATCCTCCTGGACTGATGGCGGGACGCTCCCAAACGACACAAGCGGAGACGCAGGCGACCCGGTCCTTTCGCGGAACGCCACAACCGGGCGTGTGTACTTTTCTACCCTCGCATTCTCGGGCACGGGACTCCAGATGTTCAGGTCAGACAACAACGGCGGGACCTGGATGCCCCCTGTCAATTGCGCTCCGGGCATGACCGGTCAGCAGGACAAGGATTGGAATACGGTTGATAATTTCGGCGGTTCCGGAAACGGCAACGTATATGTCGTCTGGCGGGCCTTCTCCTCCGGCGCGACCGACGGCATCCGGTTCACGCGGTCGACCGACAACGGGAACACGTTCGGACCTTCCACGGGATTACTGATTGCCGGTCCCGGCGCATACAACGTGCAGGGGGCGAATGTCGTTGTAGGAACCGACCATTCGGTCTATGTCTTCTGGCTCGACCAGAGCGCGGGTTCCGGCACTCCCAATATCGTTAAGCTCGCGAAGTCGACCGATCAGGGCCTCTCCTTTGGAGCCGCGACGACGGTTGGTACGCTTATCGGCACGGGAGTAAACGGCGATCTCTTGCTTCCAGCGGGCTTCCGCTCGAATTCCTTCGCACAGGCCGCGGTGAATCCGGCAAGCGGAAACCTGTACATCGTGTATAATGATGTCACAGCAGCGGGCGACCATGGGAATATTTATCTCCGCCAATCCACGAACGGAGGGAGCGCCTGGAGCGCCGCGACACAGGTCAACACGGATTCGACCACGCGCAGCCAGTACATGCCCGCTCTTGCCGTCAAACCAGATGGCTCGGGCCTCTCCGTAACCTGGTACGACAATCGCGACGATCCCGCAGACCGGAACCTGGCTCGATGGGGAGCAACAGCGGCGATCTCGGGTTCCACGCTTACCTTCGGCCCAAACTTCCGCATCAGCCCCGTGTATCCTCCGGTCTTTGGAGTCGACCCGGTAGTCAACTCCACGTACATGGGCGACTACGATCAGATGACTGCGGACAACAGCCTCTATTATACCACCTGGGGCGACAACAGGGATAACAGCATCGCCGGACCGTCGCGCAAGAATGCGAATGTCCGGTTCGCAAGTTATGCTCAGGCGGGTCCGGGCGCCATCCTCGATTTCAGCTCGGCGCTGGTGAGCGGAGGGAACGGCAACGGACAGATCGACTCAAACGAGTGCAACCAACTCGCCGTCACGGTGAAGGATAACGGAGGCGCGGCAGCCACGGGCGTCACCGGAACCTTGTCGACGTCGACGCCGGGCGTGTTGATTTCGAATGCGACACAGGCATATCCCGACCTGAATCCCGGCTCGAAGGGATCCAATTCCGCCCCCTTCCAGGTCGTGACCACGTCGGTTCCATGCGGAACGCCCATCAACTTCACGCTCAGCATGTCGTATGCCGGCGGGTCGGACGTGATCAACTTTACTATCTCTGCCGGAGGTTCCGGCTATGCCATATCGAGCTCCACGGGGACCATCGTCCCGGGAACGACGGACATCGGCAATCACTGCGACGATTGTGTTACCGCGGTTTCATTGCCTTTTCCCGTTAAACTCTACAACTCCACGTTCACAACCGTCAATCTCGGCTCCAATGGCAATGCGCAGTTCTCGAGCACCAGCACTGAATACAGCAACGTTTGTCTCCCTGTCGGGACATTCAACAATGCGATCTTCGCTCACTGGGACGACCTGATGACAAGCATCAGGCCGGGTGACGGCATTTTCACGTCGGTGAGCGGCGTCTCCCCGGGCAGGATATTCAACATTGAGTGGCGCTCCACCCACTACCCGGGGACCGGGAGTGCGCACTTCGAATTGCGCCTGCACGAGAACTCATCCCAGTTCGAAGTGGTCTATGATACAATTACGGGGGGCGGAAACAGCGCTACGGTTGGCGCACAGATGGCTACGGGCGCGAGCTTCTCGCAGTACGCATGCAACACGATCGGAAGCATCTCGCAAGGGCTCATGCTGACATTTGCGCTTCCTCCGTGTCTCGACGGCGGCGGGCCCTGCAACCCCTGCACCCTTACATGTCCGGGAAATATAAACGTCAGCAATGACCCCGGCAGGTGCGGGGCGGTCGTGAATTATCCCGCCCCTACAACGAGCGGAGGCTGCGGCGCCGTCACATGCGTGCCGCCCTCGGGCTCGTTCTTCTCCGTGGGAACGACGCAGGTCAACTGCAGCTCCGCAAGCGGTCAGAGTTGTTCGTTCTCTGTGACGGTCGCCGATACACAGCAGCCCGGTTGTTCGATCACCGTAAGCCCGGCTGTCCTCACCCCCAATAACCACAAACTCGTGAATGTTTCAGTCAAGGTGGTTTCAACCGACAATTGTCCGGTCACCTGTGCGCTCACATCGATCACGAGCAGCGAAGCCGACAGCGGCCTGGCGAAGAATGACATACCAAAGGACATTCAGGGTGCAAGCTACGGAACTTGCGACACGCTGGTGCAGCTGAGAGCCGAACGGTTTTCGACCACATCTGACCGCATCTATACGCTGACGTACACGGTGACCGATGGCTCGGGCCGCACGTCGACATGCTCAGGCACTGTGAGAGTGCCGCTCAGCAAGAAGGGGGTCTCAGCATTCGGTCCCTCGGCCGAGGCAAACCCGGTCCCCGGAGAAACATTCCTTGGCCAGAACCATCCAAACCCGTTCAATCCGACGACCGAGATCGTCTTCGCGCTGAGTGTTCCGTCGATCGTGAGCCTCAGAGTGTTTAACGTCCTCGGCCAGGAAGTCGCGCTCCTGCTGAACAGGCAGTCGTTAGATGAAGGATATCAGAGCGTCGGGTTCGATGCAGGCTCTCTGCCGAGCGGAGTCTACTTCTACCGCCTCCAGGCGATTCCTCTCTCCGACGGCGCGGGCGGGCACGCCGGCGGCATCGTCCAGACGAAGAGGATGATCCTCATGAGATAACGGGTCTGCGGTATCGATCTACCCGATTCGGAGGTGATCTCAGCCGTTGATATTCTGCGGGAATCTGGCTATCTTTCCGCACTTTTATGAACATCATCAGGCCCAAGGCGCTTCGCCGGGGCGATGTAATCGGGATCTGTTCCCCTGCCAGCGCCCCCTCCTCCGAAGAATCCCTCTCGCGCGGAATTGCATATCTGGAACGGCTCGGTTATCGCGTTGAGCTCGGGAGAAACGCCTTCCGCAAGCGGGGATATCTCGCCGGGACCGATGCACAGCGGGCAGCCGACGTCAATGAACTCTTCGCCAACCGGAACGTAAAGGCGATCATCTCGGCGCGCGGAGGCTATGGTTCACACCGCATCCTCCCCCTCCTCAAGTACCGCACGATCAGGCAGAATCCAAAGATCCTCGTCGGCTACAGCGACATCACCGCCCTCCAGCTTGCGCTCATGGCAAGGACCGGACTTGTCACGTTCACGGGACCGATGGTGGCCCCGGACCTTTCTCCCGGGCTGAGCGGAACGGCGGAGGAGTGGTTCTGGAGATGCCTCACATCGACTCACCCGCTCCCTTCATTGCGCGTGGGAGGGCGCAAGACGCGCCGATCGGGGCGCCGCGTTTCATCAGCTGGGCGCGTCGTTGGAGGAAATCTCTCCGTTGTGGCCTCATCGGTTGGAACTCCCTATTTCCCGGATCTTTCCGCGCCGATTCTTCTTCTCGAGGAGATCGACGAGCGCCCGTACAGGATCGACCGGATGCTCCGGCAGATAAAGCTGGCGGGTATCCTTGAACGATCGAAAGGAATCATCCTCGGCGAATTCGTCAACTGCAGACCGGAACGTGGCAAGCCCTCGCTCACTCTGCAGCAGGTATTCGCCGATACGTTCGGCGAAGCCTCCGGGCCGGTGATCGAAGGACTCCATTATGGTCATGTCGACAACCTTCTCATGATGCCGCTCGGGATCCGGGTCGTCCTTGACACCGCCGCGGGTCGAATCAGGTTTGCGGAGGCGGCGGTATCGTAGTTTTTTGTGATATTCCTCTCAGTTTGATTGACAATACTGCGGAATATCCTTAGATTTGACAAAAATCGGCGCTGAGCCGGACCGGGAAAATCAGAACGTGAGGGGTGTCTTGCGGATAGGGATCCTCGCTTCAGGTAAGGGGTCGAACCTGAAGGCGATTATTGATGCAATCGAATGTGGGAAGGTCTTGAATGCCCGCGTCGGCCTGGTGATCAGCAATAACTCCGATGCGGGCGCTCTTGAGATCGCTCGGTCGGCGGCGATCCCGGCGGTCCACCTGAGCCGTAAACAGTTCGACTCCGATATCGATTTCGAGCAGGCGCTCCTCTTGACGCTGCGGGAGCACGGGATCGGACTCGTCGCGCTGGCCGGATACATGAAAAAGATTGCCCCCTCCATCATCAGGGAATTCAGGGACCGCATCATCAATATCCATCCCGCCCTCCTCCCATCCTTCGGCGGACCGGGGATGTACGGCATGTTTGTTCACGAAGCCGTGATACGCAGCGGCACCCCCATGTCAGGAGCCACCGTGCATGTCGTCGATGAGGAGTACGACCACGGTCGGATCCTGATTCAAAAAACCGTCGCGATCTCGCCGGGCGAGACACCCGAATCGCTTGCCGCAAAGATAGCTGTGATCGAACACGAAATATACCCGGAGGCGATCCGGCTTTTCGCGGAAGGAGACATGACCGCAAGCGGGGTGCATGCAGCCGCCGGACGCGGCGCATGAATCCAGTCCGGGTCAAACGCGCCCTCATAAGCGTTTCCGACAAAAGCGGCGTGGTCGACTTCGCGCGCGAGTTGAGCCGCCGCGGGGTTGAGATCATCTCGACGGGAGGAACCCTAAAGGCGCTTCAGGAGGCGGGGATTGCAGCTGGGTCGGTGTCGGAATACACTGGTTTCCCGGAAATCCTCGACGGCCGCGTCAAGACCCTCCACCCGCGGATCCATGCCGGCCTCCTTGCAGTAACCGAAAACCCTGCGCACCAGAAACAGCTCACCGAACTTGACATCAGTCCCATCGATCTGGTCGTGGTCAACCTCTATCCGTTTGAGCAGACGGTCACCCGAAACGGCGTGACGCTCGATCAGGCCGTGGAGCAGATCGACATCGGCGGGCCCACGATCCTCCGCGCGGGGGCAAAGAATTTCAGGTACAAAACCGTCATCGTGAATCCCGCGCGTTACGGGCAGGTCGTCGCCGAAATGGAGCAACACGACGGATCGACATCGGAAGAGCTCCGGTTCGAGCTCGCCAAAGAGGTATTCTCACACACTTCGCGTTACGACAGCGTCATCTCCGAGTACCTGAGGCATCGCGGCGCCGGGCCGTCGGCTGAGCAGCTTCCGGAGGCGCTGTCGCTTGCTCTCCCCCGCTCGGGGGATCTCCGATACGGAGAAAACCCGCACCAGACCGCCGCTCTCTACGGGAGTTTCAGGGAATACTTTGTTCAGCTTCACGGGAAGGAGCTCTCCTTCAATAACATCGTCGATATCCAGGCCGCCGCGGAGCTGGCCGAGGAATTCACGGAGCCGACGGTCGTCATCATCAAGCACACCAATCCCTGCGGAGTGGGATCGGGGCAGACGCTCGCGGAGGCATACGGGAAAGCCTTCGCGACAGACAACAAGTCGGCATTCGGAGGAATCGTTGCCGTCAACAGGCCCCTTGATCTCGCGGCGGCGCAGATGATCGACAAGGTATTCACGGAGGTTATTGTCGCGCCCGAATATCCCCCCGATGTGCTTGAGTTCCTGAAGAAAAAACGCGACCGCCGATTGATCCGGCAGGCCGGGAGTCTCCGTTCCGGCAAATCTCCTTCGATCCGCAGCGTTGCCGGCGGGGTGCTGCTGCAGACGCCCGACGATTTGACGGTCGATCCTTCAAAACTGAAAGTCGTGACCAAACGACGCCCGTCATCCGACGAGGAGAGCGGGCTCCAGTTTGCCTGGAGGGTCGCAAAGCATGTGAAATCGAACGCAATCGTCTACGCCCTCGGGGACCGGACGATCGGGATCGGGGCGGGACAGATGTCGCGCTTCGATTCCTCCCGGCTCGCCGTCCTGAAGGCGCAGGAGGCCGGCCTCGAACTCAGGAATACGGTCGTGGCATCCGACGCCTTCTTCCCATTCGCCGACGGGCTCCTCGAGGCGGTGAAGGCGGGCGCGAGCGCGGTGATCCAGCCGGGGGGTTCCGTCCGCGACGAGGAAGTGATCAAGGCAGCCGACGAGAACGGGGTGGCGATGATCTTCACCGGCATCAGGCATTTTAAACACTAACCTTTCACGTATCGGAACACCATGAGCCTTCTCTCACTCTTTTCCGCCGATCTTGCCATCGACCTTGGAACCGCGAACACCCTGATCCATATGAAGGGGAAAGGGATCGTTCTCAACGAACCGTCGATCGTCGCATTCGACCGGAACACGAAGAAGATCGTCGCAATCGGAAACGAGGCGCGGGAGATGCTCGGCCGGACGCACAGGGACATCCGCACGATCCGCCCGATGAGAGACGGGGTGATCGCCGACTTCGAGATCGCCGAAGGAATGCTCCGCGAATTCATCAAGAAAATCCATTCGAACTGGCTGCCGAGCAGGCGGATCGTTGTGTGCGTTCCGAGCGGCGTGACGGAGGTGGAGAAGCGCGCCGTGCGCGACTCGGCCGAACACGCGGGCGCGAAGGAAGTCCACCTGATCGCCGAACCGATGGCCGCCGCGATCGGCATCGGCCTCGATGTCGACGCGCCGGCGGGGAACATGATCGTCGATATCGGCGGCGGAACAACCGAGATTGCCGTCATCGCACTCTCCGGCATCGTGAACGAAGAGTCGATCCGCATCGCAGGCGACGAGATGAACAACGCGATCATCCAGTTCTTCAAGAAGAATCACAACATCCTCATCGGCGAGCGGACCGCCGAGGCCATCAAATGCGAAGTGGGATCGGCGATGCCGCTGAAGGAAGAAATCACGATTCAGGTCAAGGGGCGCGACCTCGTGAACGGCATCCCGAAGACGACCGAAGCAAGCTCGGTCGAGATCCGTGAATCTCTCAACGAGCCCGTCCAGCAGATCGTCGATGCGGTCAAGCTCACGCTGGAACGGACTCCGCCCGAGCTCTCCGCCGACATCCTCGACCGGGGCATCATGCTCTCGGGGGGCGGTGCGCTGCTGAAGCAGCTCGACGAGCGGCTCCGCCTTGAGACAAGCCTCCCGGTCTATGTGGCCGAAGACCCCCTCACAGCGGTGGTGCGCGGCACGGGCAAAGCCCTCGAGCACATCAACCACTACTCCAAGGTCCTGCTGAAGAGCAGGAGGTACTGAGTCGCCCCCCCGGGCCGTAGTTCTCCATGGAGCGACTCTTCAACATACTCCTCTTCTTCAAAGAGTACGTGGTCCTTGCCGTCCTGATCGTCGCCTCCACCGTCCTCCTCAGCCTGAACGACAACACGCAGATCAGCGCGATCCGTTCGTACACCGTCGGATTCATCGGCTTTATTCAGAATGCGCTGACAATCATCCCGAACGTCGTCGAGCTGAAGAAGGAGAACGAGGTCCTCCGCCAGCTCAATGTCAACCTTTCGAATGAAGTGAGCCTCCTGCGCGAAGCGCGCCTCGAGAATCTCCGCCTGCGGGGGATGGCCGGCCTGAAGGAGCACAGCCCGTTCAAGCTCGTCGCCGGAAACGTGATCGGCAAGAGCCTCCTGCTGATGCGGAATACGATTACGCTCGACGCAGGCGAACACGACGGCGTCAAACCCGAGATGCCGGTGATCTGCGAATCGGGGCTCGTGGGAAAGATCATCGCGACGAGCGAACGCTACTCCATCGCCCAGCTCGTGCTGAACAAGGATTTCCGGGCGAGCGCCAAGATCCAGCGGTCGCGCATCGACGGCATCATCGCGTGGGACGGCGGTGAACTCCTCCAGCTCAAGAACGTCTCAAAGTCGCAGGACATCAAAGAGGGCGACCTCGTGATCACCTCGGAATACAGCAGCGTCTTTCCGAGCGAGGTAAAGATCGGCGTCGTCTCGAAACTCCGCGAAAAACCGGGGAGCCTCTTCAAGGACGTGGACGTGACCCCGAGCGTCGATTTCGCATCGCTGGAACAGGCGTTCGTGGTGACGTCGGCGCGGGATCCGGAACGCAAAGAGATCGAGAAGAAGGCGGCGCGCGTGAAATGATCCTCCGGTACTTCCGCTATGCCTTCTTCTCGGTCATCTTCATCATCGTGCAGACAAAAGTCATGCGGCTCGTAGCCGTGGAAGGGATTACGCCCGATATTCTGACGATCTGGGTCGTGTACATCGCCCTCAAGGAAGGACAGCTCCCCGCCACCCTCTGGGGCTTCGCCATCGGGCTTCTCTTCGACCTCGGCACGGGAAACTTTGTCGGCCTTTCGGCCCTCACAAAGACAATCACGGGCTTCTGCTCGGGATATTTCTATAACGAGAACAAGACGTCGATCACGCTGGCGAGCTACAGGTTTCTGTTGATCGTCCTCCTTGCCTCGGTGGTGCAGAACACCGTCTACTTCATCATCTACGCTCAGGGGAGCGAGCTCGGACTCATGCGGGCCGTCTTCCAGGTGGGCCTTGCCACGGCGTTCTACACGACCACGTGGACGCTCCTCCCGATGTTCGCCTTTGCCCGTAAATCTCTGAGGTAGCATGGGACCGCCAGACGCCTCGCACCGCACAAGCCAGTTCTACCTCCTGGTGGGCATTCTGTTTGTGTTTCTCCTCGGACGCCTCGTCCAGCTCCAGTTCCTCTACCAGGACGTCTACGGCAAGAAGTCGGAGGAGAACAGCATCCGCCCGATCGCTCACGACCCGATCAGGGGATATCTTTACGACCGCAACGGGGTGCTGCTGGTAGACAACCGCCCCTCGTACACCGTGACGATCACCCCTGCCGAGTTCCGGAACTCCGCGATCCCATTCCTCTCGCAGATCCTCGGGGTCGACTCGGAGTACATCCAGGAGCGCGTCGAGCGGGGCAGGATGTATAACCGGTTTGCCCCGTGCAAGGTCAAGCGCGATATCGACTTCCCCACGCTTTCCGCCATCGAAGAAAACAGGGACAAGCTCCCGGGGGTCGACTACCAGATCGAATCAAAGCGCTACTACCCTACGAAGGCGAAGGCGGCGCATCTCTTCGGGTATGCCAGGGAAATCTCCGACCAGCAGCTGGCCGCAAAGGGAGACGAATACCGGCTCGGCGATGTGATCGGCGCGACGGGACTCGAAGCGGCATACGAGGAGTACCTCCGCGGCCATAAGGGGTACGAGTTCATCACGGTCAATGCGAAAGGACAGATGCTCGGGGCGTACAATGAGGGGAAAAGCGACATCCCCGCGCGGGAAGGCAACGAACTCTACCTCGCAATCGACTGCGGCGTCCAGGCGCTGGCAGAATCCCTCCTTGCCGACAAGCGCGGAGCGGTGGTGGCGATTGATCCGGATGACGGCGGCGTCATCGCCCTCGCGAGCAAGCCCGATTTTGACCTCACGGCGTTCGGCGGAGTCACTCCCCCCGATCTCTGGAACGATCTCAACACCGATTCGTCGAAGCCCCTCTTCAACCGCGCCACCATGACGAGATATCCTCCGGGCTCGACGTTCAAAATGGTCCTCGCGGCGGCGGCCCTGACGGAGGGAGTTGTCGACCCCGCCGCGCGGATCACCTGCACCGGTGCGTACAGGTATGGCACGAGGGTGTTCAAAGACCACGTGGTCCACGGCTCCACAAACATGGTCGAGGCCATTCAACGCTCGTGCAACGTCTACTTCTATGGGCTTATGCTCAAGACAGGGTTCGACGCGTGGACCCATTACGGCGAGGAGTTCGGGTTTGGGACGCCCACCGGCATCGACATCATGGAAGAAACGTCGGGCCTTCTCCCCTCGGAAGAATACTTCAACAAGATTTACGGGGAGGGCCGCTGGACGCAGGGCTATCTTGTGAGTCTCGCGATCGGGCAGGGAGAGCTCGGTGTCTCGCCCGTCCAGATGGCCGCCTATGCCGCCGCCATCGCAAACAAGGGTTATTACCGCACCCCTCATGTGGTCGAGAGAATACGCGACAAGGAAACCGGCGATCTTCAGACCGTTCCATTCGCCACGCGGAGGATCGAGCTCTCCGACAGGGTGTGGAACATCATTCGTGACGGAATGTACCGCTGCGTCAACGATGAGGGCGGCACGGGAACGTCGGCCAGAGTGTCGGGCGTCGCGGTTGCCGGAAAAACCGGAACAGCCCAGAACCCCCACGGGCAGGACCATGCATGGTTCATCGGATTTGCGCCGGTCGATCATCCCAGAATTGCGATCTGCGCGCTGGTTGAGAATGCCGGATTCGGCGGCACCGTCTCCGCCCCTATCGCGGGGATGTGCATCGAGCGCTACCTCTACGGAACCCTGATTCGGAATCAGCCCAAGGCCGGTTCGCTCCTGGCCCAGCAGAGCGGAGGGCGCACGAGTGCTCACTGACATGAACAACTGGTTCAAGGAACACGTCGACTGGCAGACGATCATTACGGTCACGCTGCTCCTTCTGATCAGCATCGCGTCTGTGTACAGCGCGACCTACGACGCTGGCGCGTCGCTCTATTTCCGGCGGCAGGCGATCTGGGCGCTAATGGGCTTTTTGGTCATGTTCGCCATCATGCTGGTGCCCTTCCGGGTCGTGCAGTTTCTTTCACTCCCTCTCTACGGGGCGTCGGTAGCGGTGCTTATGGTCGTACTCGTGATGGGTAAGGTGGTCGCGGGGTCGAAGAGCTGGTTCGGGGTCGGCGGGCTGGGCCTGCAGCCGTCGGAGATCGTGAAAGTAACGACGATCCTCGCGCTGGCGTCGTTCCTCTCGCAACGCCACGTCAGCCTCCACCGGTTCGGGGATATCATCATGACGTTCGGGATAGTCCTCGTTCCCGTCGCGCTCATCCTCCTCCAGCCCGACCTTGGGACCGCGAGCATTTACCTCTGTATGCTCCTGGCGGTCGTCTACTGGGCGGGGGCTTCGAATTTCCTCATGCTGACGCTCCTCGCTCCGGTTGCCGCCGCGATCGCGAGCCTCTTCGGGACTACTGCGTTCGTTGTCGTCCTGATCGGGACTATTCTGCTTCTTTTTTTCGCGCACGAGAACCGGTTGGCCTCCGCCACGGTGTTTTCTGCGACCGTCCTCACCGGGGTTTCTGTGCAGTACGCGTTCGGCAAGCTTCATCCCTACCAGCAGAAGCGGATTATAACGTTTCTGAATCCCGACGCCGACCCTCTCGGCTCGGGATACAACGTCATCCAGTCCAAGATCGCGATCGGCTCGGGAGGGCTCTTCGGAAAGGGATACCTGCAGGGCTCCCAGACGCAGTTGAACTTCCTCCCGGCGCAGTGGACGGATTTCATCTACTGTGTTCCTGCGGAGGAGTTCGGTTTCCTCGGCGCATTTCTTATACTCGGTCTCCTGGTCTTCCTCCTTGCGCGCGGCGTACGCACCGCCTCGGTGGTGAAGAGCAGTTATGCGAGCATCGTATCGATCGGCATCGTCGGCACGCTCATGGCGCACCTGCTGATTAACGTCGGGATGGCGATGGGCGTGATGCCGGTGATCGGCGTGCCCCTTCCTTTCATGAGCTACGGCGGCTCGAATCTCCTCACAAATTCTGTCATGGCGGGATTGCTCCTCAATATGTACGCGAACAGGAAGGAATACTGAGTCTCCTGAGCCCTGGCGCCATGTCGCCTTCGGCGTCACTTGCCATTGACGCGAAACGTGTTTATTTTTGCCTCCAAAGGATATGGCCAATAAAACCCAATCACGTGAAATCCCCGCCGAGCGCCTTCGCTGGCACTGCAAGCCGTCGAGCATCCGCGTAAAGTCGACGGATGACGCAAAGCCGACGAAGGAGATCATAGGTCAGGAGCGGGCCCTCCGGGCGCTGAGGCTCGGCCTCGAGATGAAGTACCCCGGCTACAATGTTTTCGTCACCGGATTCTCGGGGACGGGGCGCATGACGACCATCAAGCGCCTCCTCACGGAGTTCGAGGGGACTCCCGCGAGTCTGAAAGACCGCTGTTACGTCCACAATTTCAAGAACAACGACCAGCCGATACTGATCACACTCCCTGCCGGAGAGGGTTCGAAGTTCCGCCAGGCGATGGGCGATCTTGTACAGGACCTTGCCAAGAATATCCCCGCGGCCTTCGAACGGAAGCGCTATAAGGAAGAGCGCAAGCGGATGATGGAGCACTTCCAGGAGCGGCAGCACAGCGTCCTGAGCGATTTCGAGAAGAAGGTGAAGGAGAAGGGCTTCGAGGTGGTTCAGGTGCAGGTGGGGCCCGCCCTCCGTCCGGACATCACTCCCGTCGTCAACAACGCCCCCGTGAGCTTCGACCAGCTCGAAGCCCTGATGACTCAGGGACAGGTAACAAAAGAACAGATCGAGCAGATGACCAGGGACCGCGCGCAGCTCGAAAGCCAGATGGAGCTGGTCCTGCGCGAACTACGGAACATCGAGCGAAAGCTCAAGGAGTCGTTGAACGAGCTTGCGGAGCGGTTCATCCTTCCTCTCGTCAAGGAGGCCATCGAGGAAATCCGCGAACAGTACAAGAACGACAAGGTGCAGTTGTATCTCGACGAGGTGCAGCGGCACATTATGGACGACCTCAACCGGTTCCGCCCCTCCGACGAGCAGCCCCAGACCATGCTCAACATGCCGGGGCTCCCGCAGGAGGCCGACGGGTTCCTCGAATATCAGGTCAACGTTGTGGTCGACAACTCCGAAACGAAGGGCGTGCCGATCATCATCGAGACCAATCCCCGTTTCCGCAACATCTTCGGCACGATCGAGCGCGAGGTGGACAGAAACGGTGTGTGGAGGACCGACTTCACGCTCATCAAGCCGGGATCTCTCCTGAAAGCCGACGGAGGGTACCTGGTGATCAACGCCCTCGACGCTCTGATCGAGCAGGGAGTATGGCAAAACCTGAAGAGGACGCTCCGCAACGGACTCCTCGAAGTTCAGCCCGTGGAGACCGGTCTCTTCGGCGCCAGCTCGGCGTTCAAGCCTGAACCGGTGGAGATCGACGTCAAAGTAGTAATGCTCGGCGACGCCACGATCTACTTCCTCCTCTACGAGCAGGACGACGATTTCAAGAAGATCTTCAAAGTGCGGTCCGACTTCGACACCGAAATGCCCCAGATCCGCGAATCGATCGAGCGGTATGTCTCGTTCATGAAGATGATCTGCGACGACGAGAAGCTGAAGCCGTTCGACCGGTCCGGGATCGCCGCGGTCATCGAGCACGGCGTGCGCCTCGCGGGCCGGCAGAACAAGATCTCAACGCGCTTCAACCTTATCGCGGACCTGATGCGCGAGTCGAACTACTGGGCGGGGAAGGAAAACAAGTCGCCCGTCAACGCGAAGCATGTCCGCAAAGCGATCGATGAGCGGGTCGAGCGGATCAAGCTTTCCGAAGAAAAACTGCAGGAGCTGATCCTCGACGGTACGATCTTGATCGACTCCTCGGATTCCGTCGTGGGCCAGGTGAACGGGCTCACGATTTACGACATGCGCGAGTACATGTTCGGCATCCCGGCGCGGATCACGGCAAAGACTTCCATCGGCCGGAGCGGGATTATCAACATTGAGCGTGAGGCGGGTTTGAGCGGGCCGTCGCACAACAAGGGAGTATCGATCATCAGCGGTTATTTTCACGGCATGTACGCGCAGCGCAGGCCGCTCACCATGAACGCAAGCATCACCTTCGAGCAGTCGTACGGCGGAGTCGACGGAGACAGCGCGTCCTCCACCGAGATTTACGCCATCCTGTCGAGCCTGACGAATATTCCCCTGAGGCAGGACATCGCCGTTACGGGATCGGTCAACCAGAAGGGAGAAGTCCAGCCGATCGGAGGCGTAAACCAGAAGATCGAGGGGTTTTTCAATATTTGCCGCCGCCGGGGGCTCACGGGGAAGCAGGGCGTGATCATCCCGCGCCAGAACGAGAAGGACCTCATGCTCCGGCACGAGGTCGTGGCTGCAGTCCGCAGCGGAAAATTCCACGTGCACTCCATCGGCACGATCGACGAGGGCCTCGAGATTCTGACCGGTCAGCGCCCCGGGAAGCGGTTGAAGGACGGCACGTTCGAGCAGGATTCTCTTCACGATGTTGCCGACCGCAAACTCGCCGAGTTCGCAGCCCACTGGAACGAGCTGAGGGACTGATGACTCCGCGGCCCGGCCGATGAGAGTCCTCAAATTCGGCGGCTCCTCCGTCTCGACGCCAGGGCGCATCAGGGACGTGGCCGCAGTCGTCCTCGCGGCGTCGAAACAGTCGCGCATCCTCGTTGTCGTCTCTGCATTCCAGGGCATCACCAACCAGCTGATTGAGACCGCGCGCCTTGCGGCGGCCGGGGACCCTTCCCACAGAACTCATCTCCAGCAGATCGAACAGCGGCACAGGAGCGCCTTGAAGAAACTCGGCGGCAGCCGGCGAGAAGCCGCGGCCCTCGAAGGAAGCTTCCAGGAACTCCGCGATGCCCTCCACGGCATCTTTCTTCTGCGCGATTGCCCTCCGCGTGCGCTTGATATCGTCGCCGGCTTCGGCGAACGCCTCTCCGCCTGGATCCTGGCCGATTACCTGAACCGGACGCACCCGGCCCGATTCGTCGACTCGCGCGGTCTCGTCATCACCGACGACCAGTTTACCGGCGCGGCGGTGTTGTTCGAACGGACGGACCCCGCGATTCGCGCCTACTTCAAGAAATTCCCGTGGGGATCGGGCCGGAACACTATCCCCGTTGTCACGGGATTCATCGGCTCAACGGAAGACGGACGCACGACGACGATCGGGAGGAACGGATCGGATTATACCGCCGCAATTTTCGGTGCGGCGCTTGGCGCGACGGTCATCGAGATTTGGACCGACGTCGACGGCGTCTTCAGCGCGGATCCGCGCGCCGTCCCCACGGCCTTTGTCGTTCCCGACATCTCCTACGAGGAGGCAATGGAGCTTTCCTATTTCGGCGCGAAGGTGCTCCATTCCGCCACGATCGCCCCCGCCGTCGCGAAGGGAATTCCGATCCTCATCAAGAATACGATGAACCCCGCCGCGCCGGGAAGCCTCATCGCGAAGCGTCCGCACAAGGGCGAAGGGGTCGCAAAGGGAATCACCTCGGTCGATGAGATCACGCTCCTGACTCTTCGCGGGATCAGCATGGTTGGGGTGCCCGGAACCGCCGAGCGGCTCTTCCGTTCGCTCGCATCGCACAAGGTGAATGTTATCCTGATCTCGCAGGCATCGTCGGAGCACACGATCTGTTTCGCCGTCAAGAGCTCGGATGCAGAGGCAGCCTCGAAGGCAATCTCTCACGAGTTCCGGTACGAGTTCATGCACGGGCTCACGGCCCTCGATCAGAAACGGTCGCAGACGATCGTTGCGATCGTGGGAGACGGCATGAAAGGGATCCCCGGGATCGCGGGGAAAGTCTTCCAGTCGCTCGGCCAGGGGAACATCAACATCAATGCGATCGCCCAGGGCGCTTCGGAGCGCAACATCTCTTTCGTGATCGACTCGAAGCAGGGGAGCAGGGCGGTCAACGTCATTCATCAGGCCTTCTTCGAGAAACGGAAACACCTCGCGCTCTTCGTGATGGGAGTAGGCAACATCGGCTCCGCGCTCCTGCGCCAGGTCAGGCAGCAGCAGTCGTTCCTCCTGAAACAGGGATACGATGTCCGTGTCTGCGGGGTGGCAGACAGCAAACGAGTTCTGTTGAATCCGAAGGGGATCGACCTCGGACGGTGGAAAGAGGAGCTCGCCGCGGCGAAGGAATCTCTCGATCCGATAGAAGTCGCGTGCCGGATCGCGTCGTTCGAGCTGATCCACACCGCGCTCGTCGATTGCACAGCAAGCTCCGGGGTGGTGGATGCCTATCCCGAGTTCGTGAAGGCAAACATGCACATCATCACTCCGAATAAGAAGGCGAACGTGCTTCCGTGGAAGAGCTACAGCCGGCTCATGGACCTCCTCCTCCAGCGTCAGAAGCACTTTCTCTATGAGGCGAATGTCGGCGCAGGTTTGCCCGTCATATCGACGCTGCAGGATCTGGTTGCGAGCGGCGATACGATTATGCGCATCGACGGGATCCTCTCGGGCACACTGAGCTATCTCTTCAACGTCTTCGACGGGACCGGCGCCTTCAGCGGTCTCGTGCGCAAGGCGCGCAAAGAAGGGCTCACCGAGCCCGATCCCCGCGAAGATCTCTCGGGAAACGACGTCGCCCGCAAGCTTCTGATCCTCGCGCGCCAACTCGGAGTCAGGCTCGAGCTCAGGGACATCCCGGTTGAAAACCTCGTTCCCCCTGCGTTGAGATCGGGCGGGTTCTCCGACACGTTCTACAAGCGGTTTTCAGGAGCCGACAAGATCCTCAAGGCGCGTGTGGATCGGGCAAAAGAACGCGGCGCCGTGCTTCGGTACGTGGGAACGCTTGAGGGAGGAAGGGCCCGCGCCGGCCTGCAGGAAATTCCGGCGCGCCATCCTCTCGCATCCACAAAAGGGAGCGACAACGTCATTGCGTTCACAACTCATCGCTATTCTCAAACCCCCCTTGTTGTGCAGGGACCCGGAGCCGGCGCCGACGTCACGGCGATGGGAGTCTTCTCCGACATTCTGAAGCTCCTGCACTATCTCCCGTACTGAGAGGGAGCCCGCAGAGCGCTCATGCGAGCCAAGTCCGTCAGGGTCTACGCCCCCGCCACAATTTCCAATCTCGGTCCCGGTTTCGATGTACTCGGCCTGGCGATAGAGAAACCGGGCGACTTTGTCACGGCGGAGCGCATGAGCGGGAAGGGACTCTCATTCTCCCTCAAGACCAGCCAGTCCGGCATTCCCTCCGATCCGCGCAAGAACGTCGCCGCGTACATGGCTTTGCTCCTGATGGATGAGCTGAAACCGCCGTTCGGCATCAAAATGACGCTGGAAAAGAAGATGCCGCTGGGCTCCGGGCTCGGGTCGTCCGCCGCAAGCAGCGCCGCGGCGATCGTGGCTGTGAACACTCTGATGCCGAAACCTCTCGCAAAATTTGCGCTCCTCCGGTTCGTAGCGGAGGGAGAAAGGAAAGCGGCCGGATCTCCTCACGCAGACAATGCCGCCCCATCGCTCCTCGGGGGACTCTGGCTGATCCGGAGTTATCATCCTCTCGACTGCATCTCCATCCCGATCCGTAATTCCATCGTGTGGGTTGTCGTCCATCCGCAC
>JACXTT010002500.1_pt1 | contig 29093 bp, 26 predicted proteins | sample 9270951 | NCBI WGS metagenome assembly JACXTT01 (sample SAMN15532306, study PRJNA645909) | rock metagenome | isolation source: weathered quartz diorite | place: Puerto Rico | collected 2017-06-21 | reverse complement strand
CGGAAAGCGGACGATGAAATAATGTTTCAGGCCTTCGTACAGCAGTGATTTCTCCTTGATCTCCTGCATGCGGTCGATGTCATTATTGCCTCCGCTGATGATGCAGACTGTCTTTTTGCCTTTCAGTTTGTGTTTGTACAGGTCCAAAACAGCAACAGATAAAGCCCCCGCAGGTTCAACTACAATAGCGTCTTCATTATAGAGTTTCAGGATAGTGGTACATACTTTGCCCTCCGGTACCAGCAGCATATCATCCAATACATCGCGGCAGATGGGATAGGTGAGCTCACCCACACGCTTTACCGCAGCGCCATCTACGAAGCGATTAATGGTAGACAATGTTACCGGGCCACATTCATCCAATGCGTGGCGCATGGATGGAGCACCTTCAGGCTCTACACCTGCGATAAGGACGCCGGGTTTATGTTGTTTCAGGTAAGTGCCAGCTCCGGCAGCCAAACCACCACCGCCAATCGGGATAATGACAGCTTCTACATCGGGCAGGTCTTCCAATATCTCCATACCAACACTGCCTTGCCCCGCGATGATCTCGTAATTGTCAAAGGGAGGGACGAAAGTCATGCCATTAGCCTCAGTATAAATTAAGGCTTCTTTCAGACAGTCATCAAAGGTGTCGCCTACAAGTATAATCTCAATATTGCCATTACCATGCATTTCGGTTTGCGATACTTTCTGTTTTGGGGTGATCTGCGGCATGAAGATAACGCCTTTGGTACCCAACCTGCGGCACGAAAAAGCAACCCCTTGGGCATGGTTACCCGCACTGGCACAAACCACACCGCGGCTCAACTGATCAGCGGTTAGTTGGCTGATCATATTATAGGCACCCCGCAGCTTGTAGGAACGAACCACCTGCAGGTCTTCTCGCTTGAGATATATCTCACAATCGTAACGGTCAGACAGCCGCTGATTAAACTCCAATGGAGTCCTTTTTACGATTCCTTGGAGTTGCTTATAAGCAGCTTCGAAATCAAGGGGATATTTGGCGGTTGGGGTATCCATAGGTATTAAAAATTGTATTAAAACAAAATTCCCCTCTGGAGAAGGGGGCGCGATAGCTAGTGAAGTAGGAGGGGTGTGTTCTTCGTCGCGTGCAGAAACACACCCCTGCCCCTCTCAAGAGGGAAATTATCGGAATAACTTTTACTGTTTTACTAAACGATTTACTACAAGGCCATGCAGGTCTTCGTCATTAATGTCCAGTTTATTGTCTGCCAAAGTCAAAAAGCGGTGATAAGCGCCTGCTAATTCTTCTTTGTCCAGTTTATAACCCAGTCTTTCCAAATGGAATTTAAGGGCATGGCGGCCGCTGCGGGCTGTAAGCACGATGGTGGCGCTTGGGAAACCTACATCTTCCGGACGGATGATCTCGTAATTCTCGCGATTTTTCAGGAAACCGTCCTGGTGAATGCCCGAGCTGTGTGCGAAGGCATTAGCGCCAACGATAGCTTTATTAGGCTGCACCGGCATACGCATCTGCGTGCTTACCATGCGGCTGATCTCGTAAATTTTTTGCGATTGGATATTGGTGTGTAAGCCGAGGCTTTGGTGTGTCTTCAGGATCATCACTACTTCTTCTATCGAAGTATTTCCGGCACGTTCGCCGATGCCATTGATGGTGCCTTCTATCTGGCGTGCGCCGTTTTGCAGTCCGGCAACCGAGTTGGCTGTAGCAAGGCCTAAGTCGTTATGACAATGAACGGAGATAATAGCCTTTTCGATATTCTTAACATTTTCTTTAAGGAAACGAATTTTGCTTCCGTATTGATCAGGCAGGCAGTAGCCGTTGGTGTCGGGAATATTGACGACGGTCGCACCTGCCGCGATGACCGACTCGACCATCTTCGCAAGGAAATGAATATCAGCCCTGCCAGCGTCTTCTGCGTAAAACTCGATGTCTTCTACTGCACGTTTTGCATATTTCACCGCCTCAACGGCACGCTCCAATATCTCTTCGCGGGTGCTGTTGAACTTGTGTTTGATATGCATATCAGACGAGCCGATACCCGTGTGGATACGTGGACGCTTAGCATATTTCAATGCTTCGATAGCAGAGTCAATATCGCCTTTATTTGCACGGGTAAGTGCGCAAACGGTTGGCTCTTTCACTGCTTTGGATATTTCTACCACGCTTTGGAAATCACCGGGGCTAGATATCGGGAAGCCGGCTTCTATAATGTCAACACCCAGCGCTTCCAGTTCGCGGGCAATCTCTATCTTTTCGGGTGTAGTCAACTGGCAGCCCGGTACCTGCTCGCCATCGCGGAGCGTAGTATCAAAAACATAAACGCGGTTGGGATCGTGTAGCATTCTCTTAGATTTGAGATGTTAGATATGAGATTTGAGACGCCTGCCTTTCTAATATCTAAACATCGGTAAATAATCTTTTATCTATTAATTATTAATTTTTAAGCGAATCGTGATTTGAGACAATTGTCCGTTCTATATCTGAATCCGGTTAAATATTCAATTTTTTAATTTATAAAATATGATCGTGATTTGAAGATCTCATATCTCAAATCTCACGTCTCATATCTCCTTTACAGCTACAAATCGCAGCCTCTTATAATCAGCATACCACTGACCATCTATTTCGTTGGTCGGTTGCAGCAGATCGGTGATTTCATTCAATATCTGTTGCAGGTCATCAGCTGGTATTTGTTGAAATAACGATGATCCGAACATGTTGAACCATTTGGCAATGCCTTCGCGGCCATCCTGCAATAGGGTAGGGCGATCAAAGTGCGATGTGAAGGTCACCCTGAAACCACCTGCTTCCAGCTTAGTTGCGTAATCGGCGGTCGATGGAAAATACCATGGAAGGTTGATATCACCTTTGATATATCCATGATTTCTGAGCACGGTTGATGCAGCGGCCAGCATCAATTGGTTATTGCCTTTACCGCCAAATTCGCCAACAAACCTGCCGCCTGATTTCAATACATTATAAACGCTTTTGATAACGCCATCCGCATCGTGTATCCAATGAAGGACCGCATTGGTGAAAACAGCGTCAAATGGTTCATTGAAATGAAAGCTGGCAGCGTTGGCTACGCTAAAATCCAGTTCAGGGTATTTAGCTTTTGCCTTTGCAATCATTTCAGGCGATGCATCAATACCGATCACTTCAGCACCATGCTCCTGAATTTGTTTAGCCAAATCACCGGTTCCGCAACCCAGGTCAAGGATACGCTCACCAGGTTTCACACCCAGCAACTCCAATACACTCTCCCCGTATTGTGATACGAAAGCGTGCTTGTTGTCATATAATTCAGCGTTCCACCTCATTGTAGTCATTGGTCATTAGTCATTGGTGCATCTGCACATTCACTCATTTGCATATCTGCACATCCACCCATCTGCACATCTACAAGTATTCCAGCACCTTTTGCCCCATGGCAGCAGTACCTAATATTTTTGCTTTATCGGTATTCGCGTCAGCGATGTCGCCGGTGCGATAACCTGCTTTTAATGTTTTGTCGATAGCCGAAGTAATGCGTTTGGCTTCTTCTTTTAGTCCGAATGCAATTTCATACATCAAGGCAACCGACAGGATAGAAGCCAGCGGATTCGCTTTGTTTTGTCCTGCGATATCATGCGCAGAGCCATGGATAGGCTCGAAGAAACCGGTACCGTCGCCAACAGAGGCAGAGGCCAGCATACCCATAGAGCCAGCAATTTGTGAAGCCTCGTCGGTCAGGATATCACCAAATAAGTTGGCAGTAACCACAACGTCGAACTTTTTAGGGTTCTTTACCAGTTGCATAGCTGCATTGTCGATAAACATATGCTCGGTTTCAACATCCGGGTATTCCTGGGCGATTCCTTGAACTACTTCGCGCCACAGGCGTGAGGTTTCCAGAACATTTGCTTTATCTACGGAGCAAAGTCTTTTGGTACGTGCTCTGGCAGCTTCATAAGCTTTCCGGGCGATACGCTCAACTTCGTAACGATTGTAGTTCATCAAGTCTGATGCGAAATCAGCAGTACGGTTCTTTTCGCCGAAGTATACGTCGCCGGTTAGTTCGCGGAAGAACAGGATATCTGTTCCTTTCAATATTTCAGGCTTCAGACTGGATGCATTCAGCAACTCATCAAACAGCATAATCGGGCGCAGATTGGCGTATAAGCCTAGTTCCTTGCGAATCTTTAATAAGCCCTGCTCAGGTCTTACTTTAGCCGAAGGATCGTTGTCATATTTAATATGGCCTACAGCACCGAACAGGATCGCATCGCTGGCTTTGGCTTTGGCAAGCGTATCATCGGGTAATGAAGTACCGGTAGCTTCGATAGCCACGTGACCCATTATGCCCTCATCAAACGTAAACTCATGACCATATTCCTGGCCGATCTTTTCCAGTACGGCCTTACCCCAGGTAGTCACCTCAGGACCGATGCCATCACCGGGTATTACTAATATGTGTTTCTTTATTCCCATTTTATTTAGTCATTAGTCAATGGTCATTAGTCATTAACTTTTCAACTTTACAACGTTTCAACTTTCCAACTCCTCGTAATGTTCAACAGTTGGAAAAGGATCATAAAAATGATGTAACAGGCTTTTCCATTCCTGGTATTCTTTTGATTTCCTGAAGCCCTCGGTATGGTCGGTTAGTTTTTCCCATTCAACTAATAAGATGAATTGATTGGTTTTCTCAATGCATCTTTTCAACTGATGCGAAATATAACCGGTCATACTTGAAATGATCGTCTGCGCTTTGGAAAATGCCTCTAAAAATTCATCTTCCCGCCCAGGGATCACGTTTAGTATAGCGACTTCGAGGACCATTTTTTAGATGTGAGATTTGAGATATGAGATATGGGGCAAGATGCTTTTCATCTCAAATCTCATATCTCACGTCTCATATCTTAGTCTTACGCTTCCACAACCTGATTCTCAGGACGCAGGCTGCGTACAGTTTTACCTGCTTGCCACATTTCGCTGTCGCGCAGTTCTTTCAGTTCTGCATCCAGTTTCACGCGGTAATCTGGTTGACTGTTTGAGTCGATTGAACGTTGTGATTCTTTGCCGGTAGCAACGCTGTTGTAAAGTTCTTCAAATACTGGTTTAGTAGCATCACGGAATTTCTTCCACCAATCCAGAGCACCACGTTGTGCCGTGGTTGAGCAGTTGGCATACATCCAGTCCATACCGTTTTCTGCTACTAATGGCATTAACGATTGAGTTAGTTCTTCAACAGTTTCGTTGAATGCTTCTGAAGGCGAGTGGCCTTTGCTGCGCAATACATCGTACTGAGCTGCAAATACACCCTGGATACAACCCATCAGCGTACCACGCTCACCGGTTAAATCGCTATAAACTTCTTTTCTGAAATCGGTTTCGAACAAATAACCGCTGCCTACAGCAATACCCAAAGCGATAACCCTGTCTTTAGCTTTACCTGTAGCATCCTGGAAGATAGCGAAGCTTGAGTTCAAGCCACGGCCTTGCAGGAACATACGGCGCAATGAAGTACCTGAACCTTTTGGCGCTACCAGGAACACATCCACATCAGCAGGAGGGATGATGCCGGTTTGCTCTTTGAAAGTGATACCGAAACCATGAGAGAAATACAATGCTTTACCTGCAGTCAGGTGTTTTTTAACAGTTGGCCACAGTTCGATCTGTGCTGCATCGCTCAACAGGTAGCAAATGATGGTACCACGCTCTAAAGCTTCTTCGATCTCAAAAAGGGTTTCGCCGGGTACAAAGCCGTCAGCTACTGCTTTATCCCATGTTTTTGAATTTTTACGCTGACCAACAATTACGTTGATACCGTTGTCTTTTTGATTGAGTGCCTGACCGGGACCCTGAACACCATAACCGATAACAGCTACGGTTTCGTTCTTCAATACTTCCTGCGCTTTTGCTAAAGGAAACTCTTCGCGGGTTACTACGTTCTCTTCAGTGCCGCCGAAATTTAGTTTTGCCATTGTTTTGTTTTTTATTGATTACACCGATGCTTGATTGATTACACCGGTTATTTTTTGTTCATTAATTCACTTGTTCATTAGTCATTGGTGAAGGCTTAACATTACAACTTTACAACCTTCCAACGTTAAAACATTCATTTGCCCATCCACACATCTGCACATCTACTTCTTCACCACGATCACAATCCCCGATGCCCAGCCCATTTTGGTTAACACGAGATCTTCGCGTTCATCCAGGTAGCTCAACAAGTTCCCCACTTTATCTGCATGACCATCGGGCCAATTGGCTTGCGGCAACATGTCATCGATGATGTACAGTCCGCCGGTTTCTAGCATCTCCAGCGTTTCTTCCAGATGTGTGTATTTGCCGGGCCATGTGTCCGCAAATATAAAGCTGAATTTTTGCCTGTTGTTTTTTCTTATCCATTCCCCGCCATCGGTACAAATCAGAGTTAGGCGTTTATCAACCCCTAAATTCTCCTTTGCGATACTTAATAATGTTTCATCGTTATCCAGTGATACTAAAGTCGAACCCTGATCCATTCCATCCAATATCCAAGCCGTTGCCAAACCGGTGCCTGTGCCTAGCTCTAAGAATTTAGACACAGGTTTAGAAGCAGCCAGTGTTTTCAGCAGCGTACAGGTTGATATTTCCGACATCTGCAAAAAACCACAAGCCTCGGTAGCTTTTTTAATGCTATCGTAAGCCAATGGGTATTCCTGGGTTATTTCCTCTATCATCTTATTGGTTTTACGTGGTACGTTTTACGTAATACGTTTTTTTGATCCTCATTTAGCACGTACAACGTATAACGTCGAACGTACAACCTCTACATTGTAAAAACTTTATCTGCGTCGTTCAGGTATTCGTTTTCTATCACATCTTCGCCTGGTTCCAAACGTTCGAACTCGCGCAGTTTGGCGTTGAAGCCTTCGCTGTCTTTGATGATAGCTACACGTGCACTGCGAACAAACTCGATCAAACCATAGGGCTGTAAAATGCTGATCAGGTTGTCGATTTCTTCACGATGACCGGTTGTTTCAAACACCGTATAGTCCTTGCGGATTGCTACCGCACGCGCGCCATTCTCGCGTAGCAGGCGCTCAACGCTTACCTTCTCGGCGATCACGTCTGTGGATAGTTTGTATAAAGCCAGTTCCTGCCAGATCACGTCTTCATTGGTATGATAGTATACTTTCAATACTTCTACTTGTTTTTCAATCTGGCGGCAAAGTTTACGTACCACGTCTTCGTACTCCGTGATCACAATATTAAAGCGGTGAACACTGCTCACCTCTGACGGTGATGTATTCAGGCTATCGATATTGATCTTACGGCGCGTGAAGATGATAGCGATGCGGTTAAGCAGGCCGATCTGGTTTTCACTGTAAACTGTTATATTAAATTCTTGTTTTTCTTCCTGTGTGCTCATGTTGATTCTTTTTAAGCCTTTTAAAGTCCCTCCTTTGGAGAGGATTTAGGTGAGGCATTACTTTAACCTGATCTCTGCAACGCTGCAACCTTGCGGTACCATCGGGAATACGTTGTTCTCTTTGGTAACCATTACTTCTAAAAGATATGCACCTTTATGGTTCAGCATTTCCTGTAAAGCGCTTTGCAAATCTTTCCTGTCGCTTACCGATTGGCCCGCGATACCGTAAGCGCCAGCCAGCTTCACAAAGTCAGGGCTTTGCATATCCACGAAAGAATAACGACGCTCGTTAAACAACTCCTGCCACTGGCGAACCATACCCAGGAACCTGTTATTCAGGATGATGATCTTCACATCGATGCTGCTCTGCATAATGGTACCCAGTTCCTGCAAGGTCATCTGGAAACCACCGTCGCCGATAATGGCAACCACTTCACGGTCTTTTGCACCGTATTTAGCACCCATGGCAGCAGGCAGAGCAAAGCCCATAGTGCCTAAACCACCGCTGGTTACGTTGCTGCGTGTATTGTTGAATTTAGCATAACGGCAGGCCACCATCTGGTGTTGGCCTACGTCGGTAACAATAACTGCTTCGCCTTTAGTGATCTCGTTCAACTGCTTGATCACTTCGCCCATGGTCATTTCGTCCGTAGTTGGGTTCAGTTCTTTCTCGATCACCAGTTTTACTTCTTCAGCAGTATGATCGTGGAATTTTTGCAACCACTCAGGATATGTTTTTGCTTCAATAGCCTTTGTAAGCAATGGCAAAGTTTCCTTGCAATCGCCCCAAACCGGAACGGTAGTTTTTACATTTTTGTCGATCTCAGCCGGGTCGATATCTAAGTGAATTACTTTAGCTTGTTTAGCATATTTATCTAAACGACCAGTTACGCGGTCGTCAAAGCGCATACCTATGGCGATCAGTACATCGCACTCATTGGTGAGTACGTTCGGGCCGTAGTTACCGTGCATGCCCAGCATACCCACATTAAGCGGATGATCTGTTGGGACAGCGCCTGCACCCAATACTGTCCATGCAGCCGGAATGCCGGATTTCTCAACAAAAGCTTGAAATTCTTTCTCAGCTCCGCCTAATATCACACCCTGGCCAAATAAGATAAATGGTTTTTTTGCCTGACCAATCAATTCAGCAGCTTGTTGGATATACTGAGGCCTAACGATAGGCTTCGGCCTGTAGCTGCGGATATGGTTGCAAGGAGTATAACCCTTGAACTGGAATTTTTGTATCTGTGCGTTTTTGGTTATGTCGATCAGCACTGGACCCGGACGACCACTGCGGGCGATATAAAACGCCTTTGCGATCACCTCAGGAAGCTCATTGGCATCCGTTACCTGGTAGTTCCATTTGGTAATAGGAGTGGTGATGTTGATCACGTCCGTTTCCTGGAAAGCGTCGGTACCTAGCAGGTGGGCAAATACCTGTCCGGTGATACAAACCACAGGTGTACTGTCTATCTGTGCATCGGCCAAGCCGGTTACCAGGTTGGTAGCGCCTGGACCGCTGGTAGCAAATACCACACCCACTTTACCCGATGTGCGCGCATAGCCTTGTGCAGCGTGAATACCGCCCTGCTCGTGACGCACCAGGATGTGATCCAGTTTATCATGATAATCATATAAGGCATCGTAAATAGGCATGATCGCTCCGCCCGGATACCCGAATATTGTCTCAACGCCTTCGGTTATCAATGCCTCTAATAAAGCAACTGAACCGGTAACTTCTTTTGCCGGTTTCTCAGCCGGTGTTAATACTTCTTGTTGTTGTGCAACTTCCATATCGTTTATTTTTATTTCGAATTTCGGATTGCCGATTTCGAATTTTTAAATTCTGTCAATTCATTTTTAATTAGTGAATTAGCGAGTTAGTGAATTAGTGATTATCAAAAATCTTTCACCTTTTACCTTTCGCCTTTCACCTCTCAATTCATTTCATCTGTTACGCAGCCCTCAGCAGCAGTGCTTACTGTTTTTGCGTATTTATAAAGCAGTCCTTTTGTGGCTTTCAGAGCCGGTTGTTTCCATTCACTTCTACGGTGGGCCAGTTCGGCATCCGATATTTTGAGGTTCATGGTACGGGCGATAGCATCTAATTCTATGATATCACCATCCTTAACCAGGGCAATATTACCGCCGTTATGGGCCTCGGGAGTGATGTGGCCAACCACAAATCCGTGTGTGCCTCCGCTAAAACGTCCGTCGGTAATTAAGGCAACGGAGCTGCCCAAACCTGCGCCAAATATGGCTGAGGTAGGCTTTAGCATTTCCGGCATACCCGGTGCGCCCTTCGGACCAACGTAGCGGATCACCACCACATCACCCGGGCGGACTCGGCCGCTCAGAATACCATCTATCAGTTCAAATTCACCGTCGAATACACGGGCAGGGCCTTCAAAGCGCTCACCCTCTTTACCGGTGATTTTAGCTACTGAACCGCCTTCAGCCAGGTTACCATACAATATCTGCAGGTGACCGGTAGCTTTTATAGGCTGCTCAACAGGGAATATTATCTTTTGTGTATCAAAGTTCAGTTCAGAAACCTCTGCCAGGTTTTCGGCAAGTGTTTTACCGGTAACGGTCAGACAGTCGCCATGCAGCCAGCCCAGTTGCAACAAATATTTCATTACAGCAGGTACGCCGCCAACTTTGTGCAGGTCTTCCATCATGTACTTGCCGCTTGGCTTCATATCAGCCAGTAGCGGAATACGGTTGCTGATCTCCTGGAAATCATCCTGCGTTAATTTCACATCAACACTTTTTGCTATCGCGATGAGGTGAAGCACAGCATTTGTCGAGCCGCCCAATACCATAATGGTGGTGATAGCGTTCTCGAAAGCCTTAGCGGTCATGATATCTTTTGGCTTGATATCACGCTCCAGCAATACCTTGATATATTTACCAGCGTCGCGGCATTCCTGGTGTTTTTCTTCGCTTAAAGCTGGGTTTGATGAGGAGTAAGGTAAACTCATGCCTAAGGCCTCGATAGCTGCAGCCATCGTGTTAGCCGTGTAGATCCCACCGCACGCACCGGCGCTTGGACAAGCATTTTTAACCACGCCCATAAAATCTTCCGGACTGATGGTACCGGCAATTTTTTTGCCCAGTGCTTCAAAAGCTGAAACGATGTTCAGGTCTTCGCCTTTCCAATGGCCTGGTTTAATAGTGCCACCGTAAACCATAATTGAAGGGCGGTTCAAACGTCCCATCGCCATTACAGATCCCGGCATGTTTTTATCACAACCCGGGAGTGCGATCAAACCGTCATAGTATTGAGCGCCGCAGACTGCTTCTATAGAGTCGGCAATAACATCACGGCTCACCAGCGAGTAGCGCATACCTTCGGTACCGTTGCTCATACCGTCGCTCACACCAATCGTATTGAAAATAAGGCCCACCATGCTTTCGTCCCAAACGCCTTCTTTTACCATTTTGGCCAGGTCGTTCAGGTGCATATTACAGGTGTTGCCATCATAGCCCATGCTGGCAATGCCCACCTGCGCTTTTTTCATATCGTCCTCAGTAAGGCCGACACCATAAAGCATAGCCTGCGCGGCTGGTTGGGTTGGGTCTTGCGTTAGCGTGCGGCTGTATTTGTTCAGCACGATTTGTTCGTCGGTGGTAGTGGTGTTCATTCGTTTTATTAGTTATTATTGGTTGTAAAGGTTGTAGAAGTTGTAGAGGTTGTAATTGTTGTAGAAGTTATAGTTGTTTTAGATGCTTTATAACCATTACAACTTCTCCAACCTTTATAACTACTCCAACCTCCTCAAATCAACCAAAAGCAAGTTACCCAGATGCGTTCCAAACCACAATAGGTTGGAAAATAAATTTTTATTTAGTATTTTATTCTGTTTAAATCTTGTTTATTTATAAATATTCTGTAAATATAGTTTATTTCGGAATAAAATTATTATCAAAGTAGACCAAAGTTAAAAACGGTATTCGGTTCAGTTGTTATGTATGCATAATAAAAGTCTGATTTTCGGCGTGAAATGTCGGTTTGGGGTAAAAAAGTTGCGTGAGTCGGGCGGGGCTTGGTGCCGGGCGGTTGGCGTAATTTTTTAATTTAGAGATTCAATGTATTGCATCTCCAAAATGTGCATATTTTCGCAAAAATCTACATCAAAATTTACCCGATTTTCCTTGTCAGTAACATTCTTTTTTATCTAACTTAGATTACTTTTCTACAGCAGCCTGAATCCCTTTTTACACCGCGCCTTGCTACTTTGTTTTGTTAGTTAATATTTCATTACGTACTTAAATTAATCAATTATGGAAAGAGTAATCGTTCAATTTAGTATTCCTGGCATGACATCAAGGGTGTACGACCAGGTATGGGACGAACTGCGCAAAGCAGGTCATTCGCATCCGGCAGGACTTCATCATCATGTAGGCGCTCAACAAGGCAACAACTGGTTGGTGGTTGATGTTTGGGAATCAAGAGAAGCCTTTGACAAGTTTGGCGAAACACTGATGCCGATCCTGACAAGAGCTGGGGTAAACCCTGACTCGGCGAAACCGGTGATCACACCTTTGTATTATGAGTATGATGCTGCGCTAGTGCACTAATCAGTTGGCAGCCTGCCTGTCGGCAAACAGGTTTTTAGTAGGCAGTCAGCAGTAAATTGTATCGTAGAGACGCAAATGCGTTGCGTCTCTACGTAAGCAGGGCTTTTAATTAAACAACTATCTATTAAACCATAAAAATTTAATGCTATGAGTATCAGAATAGGAGACACTGCCCCGGATTTTCAGGCTGAAACTACGCAGGGCACCATCAATTTTCACGACTGGATAGGGAATGGCTGGGCGATATTGTTTTCGCACCCGAAGGACTTTACTCCAGTTTGCACTACGGAATTGGGCTACATGGCCAGGCTGGCACCTGAATTTGCAAAACGCAATACCAAAATAATAGGGCTGAGTGTTGACCCAATAGACCGTCACGCCGAATGGGCTAAGGATATTGAGGAAACACAAGGCTTTGCGGTAAATTACCCGATGATTGGCGATACTGATCTGAAGATTGCTAAACTATATGATATGCTGCCTGCCGACGAGCCTGGCAACTGGGAAGGCCGCACACCTGCGACCAACCAAACGGTGCGTTCGGTATTTATCATCGGGCCCGATAAGAAAATAAAGTTAATGCTTACCTACCCGATGAGCACCGGCCGCAATTTTGACGAAATATTGCGCGTACTGGATTCTATGCAATTAACCGCCGAACATAAAGTGGCTACGCCTGTTAACTGGAAGAACGGCGACGACGTGATCATACTTACTAGCGTGACTGACGAAGAGGCAAAGGAAAAATATCCGGAAGGGTTTAAAACTATTAAACCTTATATCCGCGTGGTACACCAGCCGGGCAATAAAGTGATGATGAACTAAATTGATCTTTGTGAATGGAGATTAATGTGGACGAAAGGCGGGGCAATTCTACCGATCCGGTGAATACCCTGCCTTTCTTGCTAATAATATAATTGCAGATCACATGCTCCGAAGAACGTCTTTGGCATAGCTAAACCCTGCTACGGCTGTGCAATTCTTCGTATAATTCAATCACCTTACGCTGTAGCGACGTGATCTCTGCTTCCTGCTCCGAAATCTTCTTTTTAAGGATATCGCCGGTAAACTCGATAGGCGCAAGTTCCTCGTTGTACACATTAAGCAATTGCAGAAGCGATACACCATAAATATCAGCGATCTGCTCCAAACGCGAGAGGTTAACATCGGTAACGCCGGTCTCGATTTTTGACATGGCGGGGATAGAAATCCCTAATCGGCTTGCCACGTCTTCCAGTGTCCAGCCGTTGCGCTGGCGAATCAGCTTAATACTTTGGCCAACTGTAGCTTTTGGCGCTTTGTTCTCAGGTTCACCCATTTTAAAAATTGCACACTTAGTTAAGGGTCATAGTCATTGCCTTCCAAAATATAGCTCGTGGGGCAGCACACGAGCCTCTCGGTCAAAGCATTTAAATTAATTCAGGACTGAAAGATGTAACTTTTTTTCGACACTGTCAATAATACAGATACCTGATTTTTCTGAATATTAGTATTTTATACTCAAAATTCTTATTATATTTTGATTGAAATTTCTGTAAGGGCAAAAATAGTATTTCTTGTGAAGAAAGTGAAGGAGGGCAAATAGTCAATTAGTGATCAGGGTTGACGCGCGAGGGGAGGAAATATTCACTCTCTTGTTACACAAACCACTTTCCGCACGTAATACATTGAAAACAAGGCCATGAAAAAGATTTACATAGGTCTGCTGCTGTTGGCTGTGACTTGGTCAGCCTGCCATAATGGTACAGGTACGATAACCAGGAAATGTGGTCCATGCCCTTTGTATGCCGAGATATTGCCGGTAGTAGGGGTAAAGATGTTGAGCAAAACTACCGGCGCTGACCTGATTTTGGCGCCAAACTCGCCTTATAAGCCTTCCGATCTGAAGGTAAGCAGTTCAATAACCGGTCCGGGTTATCATTTTATAGTGGACACTTCAGATGCGAGCAACCGTGTAATATGGATTCCCAGTCCCCAGTCTGAAACGTTTACTCTGCAATTGGCTAACCTGAGCGCCGATAATATCAAGTTTACCGTCGCGCGCGACTCACCCGTGTGCTGCCCCCGCACTCGTATCAAAAGCATTGTACTGGATGATAGTTTGATATGTAGTCCGTGCAGCTTCAAGCAGGTCGTGACGATCAGGAAGTGAGTTTTTGGGGGTCGGAAGTCTGAGATCGGAAGTCAGAAGATTAGAGGCCGACAGAGGGAGTGACGGGAGTACAAAAAACATTGTCTTGTTACACAAATGCGTCCGCTTGCGTAATACATTAAAATTATCACATGAAAAAAAATTACATCGGGTTATTATTACTTGCAGTGGTGTGGTCATCGTGCCACAATGGTTCGGGGAATATAACCGATAAATGCGGGGCATGCCCTTTGTATGCGATATTGATGGTGGCGAAAGTAAAGATAGTGGATAAAACCACCGGCGCCGATTTATTCCTGTCGCCCGGTTCTCCCTATAAACAGTCTGACCTGAAGGTAAGCAGCTCAGTAAGTGGCCCTGATTACCATTTCAACGTAGATTCATCAGACACCAACAACCGCGTTATCTGGTTAAGCGACTATGAGTCAGAAACTTATATCATCCAACTGGCCAACCTGACGGCTGATCATATCAAGATAGTTGCCGGCCTTAACTCGCAGAAGTGTTGCGCCACTACCGAAGTGAAAAGCATTATGCTAAACGACAGCCTGGTATGCGCGCCGTGCAGTCCGCAGCAGTCGGTGGTGATCAGGAAGTGAAGAAGTTGAGGTCAGAAGTCTGAAGTCTGAAGTCAGGCAAGAGATAATCAACGAAATCCGGTAATCAGATAAATTAACGGTTAAAAGAAAACGCCCGGCAATTGCTTACCGGGCGTTCGTTTTAAATGTGAATGTGTTATTAACGGTGGGTAATGCCTTCGGCCAGTACCACCACTTTGTTGTTCAGCACTTCAACAACGCCGCCATGGATGAGGTACACATCTTCCTTGTTTCCCCCATGACGAATGATCAGTTTGCCATCTTCCAGGGTGGAGATCAGCGGTGCGTGCTGATTCAATACTTCAAATGCACCCATCGTGCCCGGCAGGTTTACAGCAACAACCTCGCCTTCAAACACTTTTTTATCAGGAGTTAATATTTCCAGGTTCATTTATTGTAAGTCTTAAGTTCCAAGTCTTAAGTCCAAAGTCTAAAGTCGTTTTGTTTCGACTTCTGATTTAGGACTCACGACTTCGGACTATATTAAGCGTTAGCTTCAGCCAACAGTTTTTTACCTTTTTCTATAGCGTCTTCAATGCTTCCAACGAGGTTGAACGCAGCTTCTGGATATTCGTCCACTTCGCCGTCCATGATCATATTGAAGCCTTTGATGGTCTCTTTAATGTCAACCAGTACACCTTTTAAGCCGGTAAACTGCTCGGCAACGTGGAATGGCTGAGAAAGGAAACGCTGTACGCGGCGTGCACGGGACACAACCAGTTTATCTTCTTCAGAAAGCTCGTCCATACCAAGGATGGCGATGATATCCTGAAGTTCTTTGTAGCGTTGCAGAATTTCTTTTACGCGCTGAGCAGTGTTGTAATGCTCGTCGCCAAGGACCTGAGGGCTTAAGATACGTGAAGTAGAGTCAAGAGGGTCAACCGCAGGGTAGATGCCCAACTCGGCAATCTTACGAGACAATACGGTGGTAGCATCCAAGTGGGCGAAAGTAGTAGCCGGAGCAGGGTCGGTCAAGTCATCCGCAGGTACATACACCGCCTGTACAGAGGTGATTGAACCACGTTTAGTTGAAGTAATACGTTCCTGCATGGTACCCATTTCGGTAGCCAGCGTTGGCTGGTAACCTACCGCTGAAGGCATACGGCCTAACAATGCTGATACTTCCGAACCTGCCTGGGTGAAACGGAAAATGTTATCGATAAAGAATAAGATATCACGGCCTTTACCTTCAGCGTCACCATCGCGGAAGTACTCAGCGATAGTCAGGCCTGATAAAGCCACACGTGCACGTGCACCCGGAGGTTCGTTCATCTGACCGAACACGAATGTCGCTTTTGATTCTTTTAGTTCTTCTTTGTTTACTTTGGTTAAATCCCATTTACCCTGCTCCATCGCGTGGATAAAGTCATCACCATATTTAATAATGCCTGACTCGATCATTTCGCGGAGTAAGTCGTTACCTTCACGGGTACGCTCACCTACGCCTGCAAATACTGATAAACCAGCATAAGCTTTCGCGATGTTGTTGATCAGTTCCTGGATCAATACGGTTTTACCTACACCAGCACCACCAAACAGACCGATCTTACCACCTTTTGCATAAGGCTCTAGTAAGTCGATTACTTTGATACCTGTGAATAATACTTCACTTTCGGTAGAAAGGTCCTCAAAACGTGGAGGAACGTTGTGGATTGGTTTACCATTAGATTTATCCAGATCGCCAAGACCGTCGATTGAGTCACCTACTACATTGAATACACGGCCTTTGATATCATCGCCGACAGGCATTTTAATAGCTGATTGAAGATCTACAACCGGCATTCCGCGAAGCAGACCGTCAGTTGAGTCCATCGCTACTGCACGTACGCGATCTTCGCCTAAGTGCTGCTGAACTTCCAGAATGATTTTCTGGCCGCTGCCCTTGGTGATCTCTAACGCGTCATAAATTTTAGGAAGGTGACCTTCGGAGAAGCTAACGTCAACTACCGGACCGATGATCTGTGATATTTTTCCAATGTTTGGCATATATAACCTGGTAATTTAAAAGATTTTGTAAATGAAATAGTTCTCTATAAAATGCTTTTGTTTTAGAGCCGCAAAGCTAAGGTTTTTTGATAAATATTTAAATAGTGCCTGAGAAATATTTTTAGTTAGCAGTTTTCAGTTTGCAGTGGGCAAAAAAAGCAGGTATTAAATGATAATTCCCATTAGTTGATAACTAACCTGTGGTTAACTATTATTTAAATTTTGTCACCTCAATGTCATTGAATTGTCGGTCAAATTATTATGTTTGCATAACAATTATAGACTGTTACAATTTTACACCCCCTAATCAGATCAATTTTATGCGTAAACTTTTACTATTGGCGCTTGCCATAGTGCCGGTATTGGCTTTTGCCCAAGGCTTCCAGGTGAACCTTGAAGGACAAAAACAGATAGGCATGGGCCATACCGGGACGGGCTTGGCACAAGACGGCGCTGCTTTATTCTTTAACCCGGGTGCGGTGGCGACGGAGTCGGAGAACTATGTGCAGGCAGGGATAAGTCCGCTTAGTTTCAACTCGGTATTTAACCCGGCCAGAACATCGGAACAATACCATACTGCCAGCAAATGGGCCACACCATTTAATTTTTATGGAACCTGGGGGCCGAAGGCTGCCCGCTGGAAAGTAGGTATGGCCGTATATACTCCATTCGGCGGATTGACCGACTGGGGAACTGCCTGGCCGGGAAAATTTGCTGCCGAGAAACTCGACCTGAAAGCATTCTACTTTCAGCCAACTATCAGTGTTAAAATAACCGACTGGATGAGCATTGGCGGTGGCTTTGTATACAATCACGGTACCGTTGACCTGACCAGGGCAATCCCTATTGAAAACTCCAACGGACAATCAAGTCAGGCTGAACTGAATGGCAGCGGCAAAGGTTACGGATGGAACGCGGGTATTTACTTCACCACGCAATCGGGGGTTACCGTAGGTATCACTCACCGCTCAAAAGTAACGACTACGATCAACGATGGTACGGCTACTTTTACTGTGCCTGCATCGCTGGCGACTAGTTTTCCTTCGCCTAACCAATTTAGCGCAAGCATACCATTGCCTGCAACCAACTCTATCGGTATTGGCTTTCATCCATGCAGTAAATGGTTACTGGCGATGGATGTCAACATCGTTGAATGGGATCCATTTAAAGCCCTGTCATTCGACTACAAGAATAACACACCTTTATTGCAGGACACCCACTCGCCTCGCAATTATCATAATACCGTAGGCCTGCGCGGAGGTGCGCAATATATGGCTACCAATAAACTGGCTTTACGTTTTGGCGGTGGTTATGCCGAAGCAGCAGCGCTGAATGGTTACGTAACACCTGAGGTGCCAGATGCAGATCGTGCATATGTTACTGGTGGCATCGGTTATAAGCTTGCTCAGCATTTTGATATAGACCTGTCCTTCGAGTATGAACATTTGTTGCAGCGCACACAAACCAATTACGAAACGCAACTATCGGGTACATTCAAATCGGATGTGTACATCCCGGGCATCTCATTAGCTTATCACTGGTAACCCTAAATTATTATTACAATGAAACACTTAAAACATTTTATATACATCATTGCAGGGTTAGTATGGTTAAGCGCTTGCAAACCCAGCATCAATACGCCAAAGCCATCTATCGGCTCGGCTGATTTTTCGAGATATATTTCATTAGGTAACTCTTTAACCGCAGGTTTTGCGGATGGCGGCCTATACCGTGCAGGACAGATGGTATCATACCCGAGCATTATGGCCAAACAGATGCAATTGGTTGGCGGCGGTGTGTTTAACCAACCTTTGTTCGATGCCAGTCAGGCTAATGGCTCGGGCTATCTGCAATTGACAGGCTTTAATGCGGATGGTACGCCGATCACTACACCAGTTACTACCAACCTGGCTATACGCGGAATACAACCTATTCCCGGATTTGGAAACGTAACCCTTTATGCCAAATACACTGGTGATATTGAGAATTACGGTGTGCCCGGAATAAAACTATTGCATATCACTTATGCTCCCTATGGTAATCTGAATGGCTTTTATGAGCGGTTACTGCCAGGCGCTGAGGGTACCAACACTACCACTTACCTTGATTTCGTTACAGCAAAGCCATTTACTTTCTTCTCAAACTGGTTGGGTAATAATGATGCCCTGGGCTATGCTACCTCTGGTGGCGCGGGCGACGTGCTGACTGATAAAGCCACATTTGCCGGTTTATACAATCTGCTTATCGGTAGATTAATGGCTGGCGGAGCAAAAGGAGTGGTAGGCACAATTCCGGATGTGACTTCAATCCCATATTTTAATACCATAACAGTAGGCGCGGTATTGGGAGCTGTACAAAAAGCCAATCCACAAGTGCAGGCTATCTATATTAACGCTTTGGTGAGCGGAACTAGCTACGCACCGCGTCCGGCTACTGCTAAAGACTTAATCGTACTTACCTTCCCGACAAGCAAGATCGGTCAGCCGGTTCAAACGCCATACGGGCCTTTGCCTTATGGTCTGACGCCATATACACCTATTGATAACCAGTATGTGCTGGACGCAAATGAAGTTGCTTTAACGCAGGATTACGTACAATCCTACAATGTAACCATCAAATCAATCGCGGCAGCAAAAGGTTTGGCTGTGTTTGATGCCTATACTTTCCTGAACAATGTGAAACAATATGGTTTGGAAGAGGACGGCATAGGTATGAATTCAAACTACATCAGCGGCGGCATATTCTCACTAGATGGGGTGCACCTTACGCCGCGTGGATATGCCATCGTAGCGGACGAGTTTATAAAAGCCATTAACGCCAAATATGGATCGACTATTCCTTTGGCAAACGTGTCGGAATATAGCGGAATAAAGTTTCCTTAATTTTAGTAGCAGCGGCAGTTGCAGTAGCGGGGGTAAAATTCATTACTGCTACTGCAACTGCTAGTGCTACCACTCAAAACTTAACACTATTTTCCCCACATGCTCGCTGCTTTCCATCAGGGCATGGGCTTTAGCGGCCTCTTCAGCGGGGAACACCGCATGAATTACCGGTTTTATTTTGCCAGATGCCAGCAATGGCCAGATATGCCGTTCGAGGCTTCGTGCTATGGCGCTTTTAAATTCTATCTCCCTTGATCTCAGCATCGATCCGGTAATGATCAATCTTTTCCTCATCACTTGTGCCAGGTCTATTAGTGCGTCTTTTCCCTTCATGGTATTGATCAAAACCAATCTGCCATCTTCTGCCAGTGATGAAATGTTTCCAGAGGTATAATCACCGCCGATCATGTCCAGTATCACGTTGACGCCTTTTCCATCAGTAAGTTGATGGATCATTTCTGAAAAATCTTCGGTTTTATAGTTAATGCCTTTTGCGGCCCCAAGCGCTTCGCAGAATTTGCATTTCTCATCTGATCCGGCGGTTACGTAAACTTTACTTCCCAGCGCTGCTGCCATTTGAATTGCTGCTACGCCGATACCACTTGAACCACCATGCACCAGTAAGCTTTCGCCTGGTTGTAATTTTCCGCGGTCGAATACATTGCTCCAGACCGTGAAGAATGTTTCAGGGAGCGATGCTGCTTCCACAAAACTCAGGCTGCTAGGTAAAGGCAGGCATTGTCCTTCGGGTACATTGCAATATTCTGCATACCCACCACCATAAACTAATGAGCAAACTTTATCTCCAATTTTCCACCGGGTTACCTGATCGCCAACGGCGATAATAGTCCCGGCAATCTCTAATCCCGGGATGTCACGAGGGGCGCCTTTAGGGGGTGGATAATTGCCTTTACGTTGATAAATATCGGGCCGGTTAATACCAGCCGCAGATACCTTTACAAGCACCTCAGTTGGTGCTGCAACAGGTTGAGGACGTTCCCTTATTTGTAAGACTTCCGGTCCGCCGGCCGCTGTAATCACTATTGCATTCATAGGAGCTAAGGTATTGTTTTGACAATGCAGTAAAGCAGTTGTGTTGAGGATTATGTTTGGTGTGGTTTTTTGGCTGATTATCAATAAAATATAGAGATTATGTGAAACCTGCTTTATCAACAATCGCCCTTGTTATCCTGTTTGCAGCATGCATTAAAGGGATAAACTACCCGCCTATAGCACCCAAAAAGCCTATTCCGTCGCAACCTGTAGTTCAGAGAGATACCGTTCCTGACGGAGGGGCCTTTAAAATTGCAATTCAAAAGGATTCTCTGCAGGCGGATGAAACAGTTGTTAGCTTCAATCATACGGCCAGCACTATGTATATAAATTCCCAGGATGCGGCATATTTTTCCGGTTTTGGTGTAGCCAGCATATCGAGTCTTACGAGCGATGGCGTCAGCTGCGCCGTTCAGTAACTTCCTTATTTACAGGAATATCCCATCAGGTTGAAAGTGGGGGCAAGTAGCGATGGTATCTATATTCTAAAGCTGAATTATACCGATCAGATCCCGAAAAGCATCAAGTTTTGGCTGAAGGATAAGTACATGAAAGACTCGCTGAATATAAGGGCAGGCAACTACGCATTTCAGGTAACTAAGGCCGACACGAATACCTATGGTAAGGGGCGGCTTGCCATCGTTTTAAGATAATGCATATGCGGGATGGGTGTAATTTTTAGTTAAAAATTCTACGACAAGGCACGGCGGACCAACCTTAATTTTAAGTTTTTTGATACGCACGGAGGTTTATGTAAATCAATGTTAACTGCATTGTCCAAGATTAACTTAATCCTGCAGCAGATTGAATTTCTGATGAAAATACCAGTGTGAAGACTATTCGCTTCTTAAGCTGTCAATGGGGTTTGCCAATGCCGCTTTTACCGATTGAAAACTTACTGTGACAAATGCAATCACTATCGATCCACACGCTGCCGCGACTATTACCCACCATTGTATATTTTGCCGATAGGCAAAGCCCTGTAACCACTGGTTCATGATCCACCAGGCCAACGGGGCGGCAATAAGTATCGATATAAAAACCAGTTTGATGAAGTCTTTTGAAAGTAGTGCCACCACCGCGGGTACACCTGCACCTAACACTTTTCTAATACCGATCTCACGAGTGCGCTGCTCGGCTGCATAGGCGGCAAGACCCAATAGGCCTAAACAGGCAATTACAATAGCTAATGAAGTAAATATAATAAACAAGTTTCCCATGCGCTGTTCGGTATTGTATAAGGTATTGAAATCATCATCCATGAATGAATATTCGAAATGCAGATTTGGTGCAAGTTCTTTCCATTTATCTTCTATTTGCTGCATTAGCCTGGGCAGGTTGGAGGTATTCATGCGTACGCTTAATGATGCCATCCAGTCGTCCCTCATAGCAAGTACTAAAGGGGTTACATTATTGCGTAATGAAGCAAAATTGAAATCCTTTACAACCCCAATAATATTGAGGTTCTTTTTTATATCATTTATTACGTCGGTGCCATCACCCTTATAACCGATTCTTTTGGCCATCGTTTCGTTAATGATCACTGACGAAGAGTCTGACAGCATATCCGCTCTGAAATTGCGTCCCTGAACTATTTTCATACCCATGGTGCTGATATAATCAGCATCAACGGGCCAAAACTGGGTTTCAATATTCTTGCTCAAGCCGGCATCAACATAATTGAGCGCACTTAGGTTTGATGTTGGCAGGAAGTGGGTCAATGTAGCGTTTATTACTCCGGGTAATTGTTTAACTTCTTCCTTAAATATTTTCGGATTGACAGCACTTATATTTTTTATGATAAGTACTTCGTTACGGTTAAAACCAATGTCCTTACTCCGGATATAATTGAGCTGATTGTAAATTGCCAGTGTGCCTATAATTAAAAATATAGAGATGGCGAATTGAAATACCACTAAAAAGCTGCGTAGACCATTCCCTTTAAGACCGGCAGCCAGTTTGCCTTTTAAAACCTGGATAGGCTGGAAGGAGGATAGGAAAAACGCGGGGTATGAACCTGCCAGACAACCAACAATTATAATAATAATGAGCATTACAGGCAGTAGCCAAACAAATGTATGCGCTGTGATGATCATGGCCTTTCCTGAAATTTGGTTGAATAAGGGAAGCAATGCCCCGGCTATTAAAACGGCAATGGTGCTTGCCGCCAGGGTAACAAGTACCGACTCCGCCAGAAATTGCATTATGAGATTTCTTCTCGACGAGCCAAGTACTTTTCTTACACCAACTTCGCGGGCACGACCGGCAGAACGGGCTGTAGAAAGGTTCATGAAGTTGATGCAGGCCAGCAGCAATATAAAAGCTGCAATCACCGAAAATATGTAAATATATTCTGCATTTCCGTTTGGCCCAATTTCCCGCTGCCGGTTTGAATGCAGGTGAATGTCTTTCAGCGGGGTCAGGTTTAATCTGATATAATTACCATGGGCTTCAAACTTGGCGTAGTCGAAATTGGGATTTTTTTCGTTACTGCGAATAAGTGCCGGAAATTTAGCTTCCAGGTTTCTCTTACTTGCGCCTTGTTTCAGCAAAATATAAGTGGACGTATTAAAACCATTCCAGTTGTGGTCGGTATTTGGTCCCATAGCGAAAAAGATATCGGCCCTAAAATGCGATTGAGCAGGCATATCCTCCATTACACCGGTAATTTTATGAAAAGTGCTATCGGTTACCAGAAACAAGGTTTTATCAACCACGTTTATAGTATTAAAATACTTCATAGCAATATTCTTGCTCAAAACTAAACTACCGGGTTCAGCCAAAGCAGTTTTCCTGTCACCTTTTAAAAGCGGCAACGTAAATATGTTCAGGATACTCCTGTCGCAATAAAATGCGTTTTTTTCATCAATAAATTCATTGCCCTTTTTAAACCTGATGTTTACCGCACTACCCATCCTCATGGAACTTTCAACTTCGGGGAATTCTTTTAACAAAGCATCTGCAGCAGGTGCAGGGGTTATTGCAAAGGATGTTTCAGTTGCGCCCACTTTCAGATCAGTGTTTACCCGGTATATTCTTTCATATTTTTCATTGTAATGGTCATAACTCAATTCATCAACTACATAAAATACAATCAGCATGCAGGTAGCCAGTCCTAAGGCCAAGCCTGAAACATTAATAGCCGTAAAAGCTTTGTTTTTTAACAAGCTACGAAAGGCGGTCTTGACATAATTTTTAATCATAGTGATAAGAATTAGTTCTTAAAAATAAATCTAGGACGTTTTACTGATCGTTGAATAAATGTAAAACTAATTATTTAGTTTAAAGATAAAAAGAATTAATTGCTGTCAAAACAAAATTTAATCGTGTTGTAATCAAAGCAGACTGCCATTTTAATGTTGGGAACATATATTAATTAGTAATTTGCGGGAGTTAAAGCCTATTCGGAATGATTAAATGCGATATATACATACACAGTACTTCTGAACACATCTCTCAATTATGCACCGGTTTTTCGATGCTGGCCGCGCAAAAAAAGATCAAACTTACATACAATTTGCAGCCATACGCACGCAATGGCAATTCACCATTGAAAGACAATCATCCCTACGCTTTACAGGGTATGTTTGTGATGGTGAACAATAAGACCGGACTTTTTTATGATACAGGGGACGGTGAGGAAATATTTGACGGCCCCTTACATGCAACGGATTTTTATTTTAAACGCAGTTACCGTAAAACGGCCATTCCCGACGGACATCATAATCATGTATTTCCGCTTGGCCTTAACTATGAAATCTATCCTGGTGGAATAAATAAACTGGAGTTTGCCAGGTTCTTTTTGAACACGCAAATCAGTAAGTCCAAAAAGCAAATGATCAAAAGTGTGCTTCGTAATATGCATGCGATGTATCAACCTACCGTGTCGGACATGCATGTCGCTCCTGAGCCTGCAAGGGAACCCAAAGTGCTTTTTATGACCCGTACCTGGGACCCGGAGGCTTATCCGGCTGGTGCTACAGAAGAAATTAAAGCCTATTGGAAGCGGGTTTGTATAGAGGTTAATGAAACGAGGGCAAGCATTATAGGTACCCTGCGCAGGCAGTTGGGTGATCGCTTTTACGGCGGTTTTGCAACCGATAAGCATTCAGTTAATAAATACCATAAATTTCTGCTGCCAGATGCACGGATGGCAAAGAAAAAGGCTTATATTAATACTTTACGTGAATACCCAATTTGTATCGCGAGTACTGGCTTGTTTAATTCCATAGGCTGGAAACTGGCTGAATATGTAGCTTTTTCAAAAGCCATTGTATCAGAGCCTTTATATTTTGAAGTTCCCGGAGATTTCGGAAAGGATAAGAATTATCTCGAATTTACCAATGCCGAACAGTGTGTGGAGCAAACGCTTTCATTATTAAACGATCAGCAAAAAAGGGTTGAAATAATGGGAAATAATAACCGGTACTATAATGTGTATTTGTCGCCTGATAAACTGATCTGGAGAACGTTGGAAGTGGCTGCCGGCTAAAAGTCCTTTACCTCATAAACCTCTTTCTTTTTTTGTAAGTTCTCAGGCACTATTAGTTTTATATGATCTTTAATGGCAGTCTTCCACCGTGTTCGAATATCGGTGATATGGAATTTTAGCCTGTAAACAGCGTTACTTCGGCTTAAAGCCACTCGTATTTCCGGATGCGATTCGATATTCTTAATAGGGTGGAAAATATTTGTTTTATTGAGGTAACGCCAATCGTACCGAAAATATATTTGCTTCAATTGCTTTGGCGTATCGTACAATAGGTCATTTTTTATAGCAAGGGTAGGGAACAACACTTCGAGAAAAAACAAACTGTGATTGTGCTTTGCATAGGTTTTTATTTGGTCCAAAAGATTCCCCGAAACCCGTAATCCGCAAACCATAGCATTATAATAAGGCTGCTCAAACGGAATATTGATCATTGGCCACCACCACCAATCTTTGGAGGTACTGGTGCTGATCTTGTACGGCGCCGTGAGCAGGTCGCTTGAAGGAAATTTTCCGTCGATGTTTTTTATCGTGTCTTCATTGTAAAAGAACACATCCTCTTCAAAAAACCAAACCTGTTGATGCAAAGTATTCTCAATAGCAAAATAATAAAGTGCTTTATCCCATCCATTTACTTTGCTAAAATGTGCTGAATTGGTAGCCGTAAAGCCAGCTTCTTCACACGCTTTCGTATCAACCTTAATCAAGTGGAGATTGGGGTATACAGATTTTAATAAAGAAAGGTCGATAGTATCATCATCGACAATAACATAGGTATCATATCCCTTAAAGCCTGATAAAAATTCGAGCCAAACAGGGTGGGGGGTGCGGCAAATGACTGCTATTGCATTTTTGTTCAATTCGGTAGGCGGATATAATTTGCTCATTGTTGCTACCGTATGCAAAAACCGGGCTAAAAATGGGTTAAGTATAATATTAAATGGCTTTTTTATTTTGTAGCAAGTGCTTCGGGCAGTTTTTTATCCAGATCGATTAAATCGCCTTCATCATAGTCAAACTTATACCATTTGCAGCCATCACCACGATAACGACCTATAATCTTATGGTTTTTATCTACCAACAACAGTAATGATGGTGCCATTTGGCGGATGTTGTAAAAAGTATCGAGATTGGCTACCGGGTCTGAAAGTATATTATGCCACATTGAAATGTTTTCTTTTTTGACCGAATCAAGCCACATTTTTTTAAATGGGTCCATTGATATTGCAAGGACATCTAATCCACGACTATGATATTTATTATAAATAGGTTTTAACCGAACATTATCGTTTGCCCAATCTGCCCAAAAATAAAGCAAAAGGTAATTATCGATCTTCAGGGTTTGCGGATTAAACCTGCTGCCATCTGTATTGATGCCTGACGGTGCCCTGATAGTGCTACCCACCGCAGAAGCTCTTCGGTTTACGATAACTTTTTCTATTGCCTTTCCAGATACACTTTTTTTAACTGCTTCGGAAAAGGGATTGTACAACTGCTCTATCGAATCCGACGGCAAATCGCCACCAAGAAAGCTTTCCAGTAAGTAGGCGCTTAAAAATGATTGTGGATGCGTGCTTATGTAATTGTAATCTATTTTATTTGATTTCAGTTGGTATTTATCTAATTCCTTAACTATAGCCACATGTGCCATGTGATTTTTAGGTGTATTGCCAGCTCTTTCTATGGCAAACATTTTTTCATATAGAGAATCTTTTACCTTATTTATAGGTATATATGTGTTCTGAAAATTGTTCCATTCATCCTGCGTAGCCGAACCGAATAATTTAGCGCGATCAAAATGATTCTCGTCAAGACTTATAGTCATATCACCGGGACTTAAAAACAATCCAACAGCATCAGAAAAATGTGGGTTCCTGTCCGGTTTTATTTGGATGTTGCTCATTAGATCAGCATGGATGGGGCTGCTGATACGACCTTTAAATACAAATGCACCTTTATTTAACCTAGTTCTATACTCCACCCTATTCCCGCTGCTATCCCGGTAGGTAAGAAATAAAGTGTCAGCTTGCTCACCATGATAAGTTCCTTTTAATATAAAATGATCATCGGCTTTTTTATTTTTCTTAGGTGTTGTGCAAGAAGAAAGTGTTAGTAACCATAAGGTCAGGTAAAAGAGTGATTTCATTGGATAAGGTAATTGATCTTAAGTTAACTCAATTTAGTAAATCTTCAATAATTATTATTTATTTGCTTAAAAAACTATTTATGGCAATTCAACCAGGTCAGCCTGCCCCGCAATTTACTTTGGTATCGTCAGAGAAGAAAGAAGTGTCTCTGTCGGATTTTAAAGGAAGGAAAGTTGTTTTACACTTCTTCCCGTTTGCGTTTACAGGAACATGCACTACTCAATTGTGCACTATGCGCGATAATTTTGGTTACTACGATGGCCTGAACGCCCAGATCATCGCTATATCGGTCGATTCTCCTCATACGCTTGCTAAGTTTAAGGAAGAATATAATTATCAATTTTTATTACTGTCCGATTTCAATAAGACAGCGTCTCCGTTATATGATGCTTTTTACGAAGTATTTTCACTGGGACTTAAAGGTGTATCCAAGCGTGCAGCTTTTGTAATAGATGAAGACCAGAAAATTATTTATGCAGAAGTGCTTGAAAATGCAAAAGATCTGCCCGATTTCAATGCAATTGCAGAGGCTGTAAAGTAATTTCAAAAAAAATTATTACTCTTTCAAAAGAAATCCTATTTTTGCAGTCCGTTTGAAAAAGCGCCTGCTTAATCAGGGCACCTGTTTGGACGGAAATATATAAAGTGTTGCACTTGTAGCTCAATTGGATAGAGCATCTGACTACGGATCAGAAGGTTAGGGGTTCGACTCCCTTCAAGTGCACAAAAAAATTTAGGGCCTTTCTGTACTGTACCGGAAGGCCTTTTTAATTTTAACCAACAACTATATATGCTGAATTTAGTTCTGTTTGGTCCTCCAGGGGCCGGTAAGGGTACTCAATCGAAAAATCTTATCGACAAATACGGTTTAATCCACCTTTCAACAGGTGACTTGCTGCGCGGCGAAATAGCTGAAGGAACCGAATTAGGTTTGGAAGCCAAGGAACTGATGGATCATGGTAAACTGGTTCCGGATGCTGTGGTTATCGGTATGATCAGCCATAAACTGGATGCTAATAAAGATGCTAAAGGCTTTATTTTCGATGGTTTCCCCCGTACAGTAGCTCAAGCTGAGGCATTGGATGAGTTATTGATAAGCAAAGGCTCTTCAATCACTGCCATGGTGGCCCTTGAAGTAAATGATAATGAACTGGAGCACCGTTTATTATTGCGTGGAAAGAATTCGGGCAGATCAGATGATGCTAATCCGGAAATTATCCGCAAGCGTATCAAAGAGTATAATGATAAAACAGCCCCGGTAGCTGATTTTTATAGAAGCCAGGATAAATTCAACAGCATTAATGGTATAGGTTCTATCGACGAGATATTTGCCGCTATCAGCGAGGTGACTGAAAAATATTAAGATAATAAATACATAAGCTAAGTATCCGGGAAACTACCCCCGGATATTTTTGTTTAATAAAAATTCGCTTCGGGTCATAGTCGGCTTGCCGTTCAAAATAAATCCGAAATCGTAATTCTAAAATCCGAAATCAAAACGTGTCTCAAGGTTCAAATTTTGTCGATTATGTGAAGATATGCTGCCGTTCAGGGCGTGGCGGTGCAGGTTCTGCGCATTTGCATCGTGATATTTTAACCTCAAAAGGTGGTCCTGATGGCGGAGATGGCGGTCGTGGTGGTAATGTAATTGTAAAAGGCAATGCTCAGTTGTGGACTTTGCTGCATCTTAAATTTCGCAAACACGTTATTGCTGGTGATGGCGATTCGGGCGGAAGCGCGTTACGCTCAGGTAAAACAGGGCGCGACGAGATCCTGGAAGTACCGCTCGGCACCATCGCAAAAAATGCTG
>JACXTT010002499.1_pt1 | contig 29094 bp, 25 predicted proteins | sample 9270951 | NCBI WGS metagenome assembly JACXTT01 (sample SAMN15532306, study PRJNA645909) | rock metagenome | isolation source: weathered quartz diorite | place: Puerto Rico | collected 2017-06-21 | reverse complement strand
TCCCAAAGATTTGGGCCGCCAATGACGCGAATTACGCGAATGGGCGCACCAAAAGAACTTTAATGGCGGCCACACTTAATTTCCCACGTAACGCAGCGTCATCGCAGTGATGTCGTCCGACTGGGGAACACCGGCGGAAAATTTCCGGACTTCCTCGACGATACTCTGAACCACTTGATCGACTGGATCTTGGGCCACTCGTTCAAGCAGAGCTCGCAACCGAGGAGTTGCAAACTCGGTGCTGTTCGCGTCGCAGGCTTCCGTGACTCCATCGGTAAAGAGAACAATAGAATCACCCGGAGCCAATTTGATGCGGCCGGTTTCGAATGGGGCATGTTCGAATGCACCCACAATCATGTTGAGCGGTTCCTGCAGAAGGTGAACGTCACCGGACTTCCTGAGCACAAATGGCGCATTGTGGCCACCGATGCAGTACTCCATTTCGCCGGTGTCCGTGTGCAGAATTCCGTAGAAGATGGTTACAAACATCGCCGAGTCGCTCTGACTCACCAAAACATCATTTACATATTTCAGGCAGTCGCCGGCGGAAATATTTTGCATGGCGGTCGCCTTCAATAGCGTGCGGCAGACGGCCATAAAAATAGCTGCCGGAACGCCCTTGCCGGAAACGTCGCCGATCACGAATGACAGTCGATTGTGGTCGATCAAGAAGAAGTCGTAAAAATCGCCACCCACTTCGCGAGCCGGAATCATTTGGGCATAAATGGCGAAGTCCGTTCGGGACGGGAACGGTGGGAATTGTCTCGGCAAGATCGACTGCTGGATTCGAGCCGCCACGGTAAGCTCATGTTGAAGCGCGGTCAACTCTTCCTGAGCCCGCAGACCGGCTTTAATAGACTCGAGTTCCTGAATCGTCTTGTTGAGAGTGACTTGGAAATCCTGAAAGTCGATGGGCTTGATCAGGAAGTCATAAGCTCCGCGATTCATCGCGGTGCGGATATTCTGCATGTCGCCGTACGCAGAAACGATGACCGCCTTTAGAATGCGATTGACATCAGAGAGGCGCGACAGCAACGTCAGTCCGTCCATAACGGGCATGTTGATATCGCTCATGACGATGTCGAGGTTTGGATCGCCTTGCAGTTTCGTCAGCGCTTCTTGCCCGTTCTGCGCGAAAACGAATTCGAATTCGCCATCTCGAATTTCTTTTCGGAATCGCTGCTTGATGAGAATCTCGAGATCGGGCTCATCATCGACGATCAGAACTTTAAAAGCCATTGGCCGACGATATCACTCAAGACAGGCGTTTGGGAATTCGGATGATGAATTCCGCGTATTCGCCGGGCTCGGATTCGACTCGGATCTGACCCTTGTGCTGCTGGACAACGATGTCGTAACTCATAGAAAGCCCTAGGCCGGTGCCGGAGCCGGTCGGTTTGGTGGTAAAGAACGGCTCAAAGATTCTTGACCTCACGGTTTCCGGAATTCCATCGCCATTATCTCTGATGCGAAGCTCGACGCTGTCTCCGTTGTTCTTCGTACTCGCTGTCACGACCGGAGAAAAACCATCCCCTAGCCTTTTCTTCTTTTCGTATGCGGCGTAGCAAGCGTTGTTGGCAATGTTCAAGAACACACGGCTCAAGTCGTGGGCAACAACGCTGACAGGCTCAATGGAAGAGTCGTACTCTTCGCGGATCGTCACATTGAATCTCGTATCCTGGGCGCGCATGCCGTGGTAAGCGAGTTTCACATACTCGGCGAGGAGCGCATTGAGGTTAACCATTTGGCGATCGCCCGCCTGGCCGCGCGAATGCATCAACATGTTGCGCACGATGCCATCAGCGCGTTTACCGTGCTCTTGAATCTTCGAAACGTTTTGCTGAAGATCCTGCAGCATATCGTGGATATACCCTCGGTCTCTCTCGGGAAGGCGTGATGCTTGTTCTGCGATTGAAGTCCGGATCTCGTCAACCAGATTCACAGAGATTTCTGCAAAATTGGTGACGAAGTTCAGCGGGTTTTTGATCTCATGAGCAATACCGGCAGTCAACGAGCCCAGCGAAGCCAATTTCTGCTGGACGACCAGTTGGTCCTGCGCTTTTCGAAGTTGATCCAGCGCTTTGCCAAGCTCTTCACCCTTCTGTCTCTCCTGCTCGTTTGCAAGCGTGAGCAGATCGCGAGCTTGCTGCAATCGCCCGCTCATGTCATTGAATGCCCGCGCGAGATGGGCCAGTTCGTCGTTCCCTTTTGCAGCGATACGCTCATCGAGTTTGCCGCTTCCGATGGACGCGGCTCCGGCCTCGAGTCGCAACAGCCCACGAGTCAACTGGCGCGACATCGTGAGGGCCACGACGATCGATAGAATGGCGGAGACCGTGAAGATCAAAACTGTCGTCCGGTCTGTTAACTCGGCGACTTGATAATAATTGGCGCTTGCGGCTTCGACGCGGCCGTTTTCGTCCGACTGAAGTTGAGGAAGCCGTTTGCCGATGACCTCTTGCGTCAGCGGCTCAGCCCTGACAGCCAACTCCGTGATGGCTTTCTTTTGATCAGTCCCAAAGTTCTCGTAGAAGATACGCCACGACGCGGCCAACTTTTTGTACGCATCACCGAACGCGTCGAGATTTTTGAGTGTTTCAGGCTCTGCGAGTCCGCGCAATTCTTCGATTTCGGCCTCTACTTTTCTCAGTTGTGCGCTGAACTGAGCAATTTCGCCTGGGTCCGCAGCGGCCGCCGCAGTGTCCGAAGTGATCTGACTTAGTAGCGTGACTTGCTTTTGGATGTCGTTCAGATTCTGATTGAGGCCGGATATGAGAGCCTGACGCGAAATTGCCCGCCGCAACCTCTCGACCGTCGTTTCCCGCCGCTGATTGCCCCAAAAGTAAATGACCAGGTTCAGCAAAAGCAACAGCAAGATGACAAGGAACGATACCGATAGTCTCTGCCGAATGGTCATAGGCCCGAGGGTAACCTTGGGTTTTGAGACGGTTGGATGACCTCCCCGGCTGCGCCCTGATTAAGGTAGCGTGACATTCATTTGTAGGGCGCAGCCGCCCCTCCTCGAAGGAGGGGCAAGAAAGCTCTTTTTTCCCCTCCTTCGAGGAGGGGCGGCCGCGACGATCAAATAAATGTAACGCTTCCTTACAATCGGCGCGGCCGGGGAGGTCAGACAATTGTTCAAAAAAACCTCAAACTTACCCTCCTCAATATCCATCATTTCAACGGATAACCCTTTTCGCCGGGCAGCAACCCACCCACTCGAACGACCCTCGAATCTCTCGGCACTTGCGCTGCATCGACAAACCCAACTGAACCCGGAATACTGTTGACCAACGACAACAGGATGTCGTTCGAGATTACCGCTTTCGGCGCCGTCGCGCTTTCCGCGCGGAACACTTTGCCGATCCAATACTGACGAAACTGTGCTTCGCTCATTTGCAGAATATTGCTCAGCACAACCTCTCGCTCGTGCGCGCCAGGCGCACGGATCAAAAGAGTAACTCTAAGATTGGAAGACCAAAACTGCCGGTCGCCGAGCACAATTTTGCGCAACTCCGCGAACGAAAGATTGTCGATCGGAACATCCTGGTTCACCACAACCGCTATATCGGCCGCAACGGCAGCGTGCCCGCCGAAAGGAATGAGTCCAAGGAGCGCGCTGAGCAGTACAACTAGATTGAATTGTTTCATCGCGTCTCCCTTAAAACGTAAAGCTGGTTTGTATAAACCCGGTATTAATTCGTTGCTGACCGGGTGCGCCGCGAACCTGCTGATTCCGGTATTCGAATTTTAGCGCGGCAAAACTCGACAGATCGTATCGTAAACCGACGTTCGACCCATGCTTTAAAGCCACAACGTTAGACCCTAACACATTCGCAACCGGTGGAACCTGAACCTGAAAAAGCGTGTCCGACTGCGGGATGTGAATGTATTCGAACCGATAATAAGGCTTCCATTTCTTTTCAAACATCGGCAACCGATATGCCGCTTGAATGTAGTATCCCTGGCTGTTGGATATCGACGCTGCTGGCACCGTCAGGTTTTCATGCCGAATGTTCGCGAACTCCGCGATGATCTCCGGCGTCTCGCGGCTCCAAACCACGTGAGCCGAACTAATCCATTCTTGAAAATCCCGGCCGCCTGTTGTGACTTTGTCGCGATAGGCGGACCCTCCAACCTGCAATCCATAAAGTTTGTCCGGTCTCACAAACAAGTTCACCAGCCACGCGCGCGAATTGTTGATGTCACCGGCATCTCCACCGCGGCTAATGACCGCGCCACGACCATTGCCGACACCGAAGTTGTAATTAAAATTCAGACCGCCCGCCCCTACGGCGCCTTCGAGAAGACCGCCGATGAAGTGAACCGGAATGAATTTGCCGCCAAATTGAACCATCTCGGGGCGGCCCACCGTGGTTTGCAGCCACTGTCCGTGATGGAACGCCGTATTCCAGTAGTTGATCGGCGTATGGTAGCGGCCGAAGGAAAGCTTCAAATAATCGTTGTGTTCGAATCGAATGATGCTGCGCTCGACTTCCGCATTGAACCCGGTGGCTGGCGGCGTACCGGTTCCCGCATCCGGGCGCGCGGTGAGACTCAATTCCCCCATGAAACTGACCTTCGACGTGAGATTCGAATTGAGATGCAATATGAATTGCCCTTCGGTGAAGCCGCTCTTGTTGCCTTTCAAATCCGACCCGCTGAAATTGAAATCACTGAAGCCGGCAATCTTTAGATTGGGGAAGTCAGGCACCGCCACCGGAGTCGATTCCAGATGCCCCACGTCCACCACCGGCTCAATTTGTGCGGGTTGCTGCCTCGGTGGGGCTGGAGTCTGCGGTCTCGAGGCTTCCAACTCGGATACGCGCCTTTCGAGTTGGTCGATTCGAGTAAGCAAAGTTTGAATAATTTCCGCTTGGCTGGCTTGATTCGCTGGATTCCGTTGCTGTGCCGTAAGCCGTGGCGTTCCGGCGAAGAACAACACGACGGCCACTGCCACTGCCACAATCAATGGCTTCATCGATCCTCCTGGTTGATCATTTTGAGGTCATGACCCAAACCCCGGCCCAATCTTGAGCAGGAGGCTTGGTCTTTAGATACTCGCATCGCTTCACGTACATCGCGGATGTCGGATCGGTAGGTTTGAGTTTCAGGACGCTCTGGAAAGCACTGATCGCATCATCCCATTTGCGCTGTCGATAAAGTTGAAGACCTTCGTTAAAAGATTCCAAAACGGCCACCGTGGTCTGAGAGGTTTCCGCCGTATCGTGATCAAGAATTTCAAACACGCGGGTCGGCTTCGACTTTCCTTGAAAGACGACCTGGTCGATTTCCCTCGCTTGATAATGACCCCGCAGCCGGACAAATGTGGACTCACTCACGAGAATGCCGGTGCCGTATTCTTTACACGCGCCTTCGAGCCGGGACGCTAGATTCGCTCCATCGCCGATCACTGTGTAATCCATTCTCTTCGGAGAACCGATATTTCCGGAGACGACGAAATCCGTATTGATGCCGATACCGATGCGGATTGGCGGTCTGCCCAAGGAGACGCGCAATCGGTTGAACTTGTAAAGTTCATGATGCATTGCAATAGCCGCGCGCACGGCGCGATCTTCGTCGTCCGGATGCGGTAATGGAATGCCGAATTCCGCCATACAGGCATCACCGATGAATTTGTCCAACATGCCGCCTTCTCCCTGAATGCAGTCCACCATCACGGTAAAAAAATCATTGAGTAAGGCGACAGTGTCGGGCGGTCCGAGTCGCTCGGTCATAGAAGTGAAATTCCGGATGTCGGAGAAAAGCACAGTGGCCAAACTGCTTTGACCGCCGAGGACATGCTGTTTGGACTCGAGCACCCTCTCGACAACCGAAGGATCCATGTAGCGCGACATCGTCGATTTCAAGCGGCGTTCTCTCGTGATGTCTTCGATCATGACCATCTGGCCGGACCGTTTTTGCGCGATATCGCCGAGAGGGAGAATCGTGACATTGGCCGAAACCTTTTCACCACCGAATTCCAATTCGGCGTCCATTGCGACGTCATAGGTTTTGCTGATGTCCAATTCGTGTAGCCGGTCGATTAACCACTTATTAGGCCCGGCGAAAAATTCGAGTGCTCGGGTGCCCACAATCTCTTCCGGCACTTTCATGATCCGGCGCCCAGCCGCATTGCAGGTGACGATCGTACCATCTTCATCGATCGTGAGTACGCCGCTGGCCATGCTTTCCAGCATGTTTTCGTTGTAATTCTTGATGGTCTGGACTTCATTGAACAGCTTCGCGTTTTCCAACGCGATCGAGATTTGTGTCGTGAAGGTGCGGAGCCGGTTTTCATCGTCATCGGTGAACGGCCCCTCGAATTTGTTCAAGACTTGAGTCACTCCTATGGTTCGGCCTCGTCTATTGATGAGCGGAACACACAGGATCGAACGGGTCGAAAAACCAGTGAGGTAATCGACGTCCTGGTTGAAACGACTATCCGAATAGGCGTCAGCGATCCGGATCGCTTTCGAAGTCGTAAATACCATGCCGGCAATTCCGGCTCGCGCCGGTATTCGGATTTCGCTTTTCCCCAAGCCCTCACCAACTTCGGTATACAGCTCTTTCTTTTTTTCATCATAGAGAAACAAAGTCGAACGCTCAGCGCGCAGCATCCGGGTGATTGTTGCAATGATCTTCTGCAGCAACGGGCCGAGTTGGAGTTCGGAAGAGAGATCCGAAACGACATTCAATGTCGCCATCAAATGTTCCCGAGTTTGTACACCTCGTTCGAGAGCGTCGATTTCCTCGGCGGTCTTCCGGAGCGTGACATCGAAATCCCGAAAATCGATAGGCTTCGTCAGAAAGTCGTACGCGCCTCGATTCATCGCCGCGCGAATATTTTCCATGTCGCTATATGCGGAGATGACGACCACCTTTAAAGTTTGTTTGATTTCGGAGAGATTCGACAGCAACGCCAGGCCGTCCATGACCGGCATACGGATATCGGTCATCACAACCTGGAGCGACGAGTCGTTCTTGAGGCATTCGAGAGCCTGTTCGCCATGCCTTGCAAAGACGAATTCCAAATCGCCTTCCTGGATCTGCTTCTGGTATTTCTGCCGAATGAGCATCTCCAGATCCGGCTCGTCGTCAACAATTAAAACCTTTCGCGTCCGACCGTTTTCCATGGAGTTGAAGAGAGTCCGGTTGGAGTTTAGTAGAAATGGGATTTACTTGCAAAACGGGATTGCCGAGTCAGGTATCATCTTCGCGCATGATTATCGATTGTCACGGACACTACACGACTGCGCCAAAACCGCTTCAGGACTACAGAGACAGCCAGATCGCCGGGCTTAAAGATCCGTCGCATGTCCCGTCGAAAGGTACGCTCAAAATCACAGACGATCAAATTCGGGAAAGTCTCGAGGGCGCTCAGCTCAAATTTCAACGTGAAAGAGGCTCCGACGTCACGATCTTCTCGCCGCGGGCTTCGGCAATGGGTCACCACATCGGAAACGAGACAACGAGCCGCAACTGGACCGAACACTGCAACGATCTGATCTATCGCGTGTGTTCGCTCTATCCGCAAAATTTTGTGGGCGTCTGCCAACTGCCGCAGTCGCCGGGTGTGCCGCCTAAGAATTCAATCGCGGAACTCGAACGGTGCGTCAATCAACTCGAGTTCATCGGATGCAATCTGAATCCCGATCCGTCAGGAGGCAACTGGGCCGCTCCGCCGCTCACGGACAACTATTGGTATCCCATTTACGAAAAGATGGTCGAGCTTGACGTCCCCGCTATGGTTCACGTCAGTGCCACCTGCAATCCCAACTTTCATACGACCGGCTCGCACTACCTCAATGCCGATACAACGGCATTCATGCAATTCATCACCTCCGACATCTTTAAAGACTTCCCAACGCTCCGATTCATCATTCCTCATGGCGGCGGTGCCGTGCCGTATCACTGGGGGCGCTATCGCGGTCTCGCCCAGGATCTGAAGCGTCAGCCTCTCGATGAAATGATGCGCAACAACGTCTTCTTCGATACGTGCGTCTACCACCTGCCCGGTATTGACCTGCTGTTCAAGATTGTTCCGATCGATAACATTCTGTTTGGTTCGGAAATGGTCGGAGCGGTTCGCGGTATCGATCCTACCACCGACCATTATTACGACGACACGAAGCGCTATGTCGACAAGGTCTCGCTGAGCGAGACGGACAAGCGAAAAATCTATGAAGACAATACGCGCAAGGTCTATCCGCGGATCAACAAGCGCATTCCACGAAAGGCCTGACGATACGGCATGGCTGAAATCCTCGGGCTCGGAATGACGCATTACCCACCCTTGGCGGGGCGCGACGAAAACATGATGGGCATCGTGAAGGGTACGCTTCGCGATCCTGCCATTCCTGCGGAATTGAAAGACCCGGCCAACTGGCCACAGCGGATGCGCGAGGAATACGGGACGGATCAAGGGAAAAGAGCAGCGGCTGAACATCGGCAAGAGTTATTGGACGGGCTTGGCAAGATTCGCGCGGCCCTCGACGAATTCAAACCGGACTTCGTCTTGATCTGGGGCGATGATCAATACGAAAACTTCACCGAAGACATCATTCCGCCGTTTTGCATTTTGGCGTACGACACTATTGAAGCGCAGCCGTGGACGTTGAAAGCGCCGGGAATGCCCGGCTCCGCCAATGTCTGGAACGAGGACCAGGATTTCATGCTGAAGATTAAAGGCCATCGTGAAGGCGGGAAGTTTCTTGCGTCGGGTTTGATCACCGACGGTTTCGATGTGTGCTACTCATATCGGCCGCTGCATCTGCAAGGCATCGGTCATGCATTCTTGAATTCCGTCGCATACCTCGATTACCACCGTCGCGGATTCGATCACAGGCTGGTTTGTTTCTCATTGAATTGCTATGGGCGGAAGGTCATCAGCTTCCGCGGCGGTGCTGCGAAGTTTGGGCAGACTCCGCGGCCGGAGGATTTGGATCCACCATCGCCATCGCCGACGCGATGCTTCGACCTGGGCGCTGCGACTGCGCGCGTGCTGAAGAACAGTCCGTATCGAGTCGCGTTGATCGCGTCCTCGAGCTGGTCGCATGCGTTCTTGCACGATAAAGCGTGGCGCTTGTATCCGGATGTGGAGAGCGATCGCGCGTTTTATGAGGCGCTGCAGTCGGGAAGATACTCGCACTGGAGAGAAACGCCGTTGTCGGCTGTTGAAGATTCCGGACAGCAGGAAATGCTGAATTGGTTCTGCCTGGCAGGAGCAATGGCCGAGTTGAAACGAAAACCGTCGTGGTCCGTGTTTATCGAGAGCTATTTATTCAATTCGAACAAATGCTTCGCGATATTTGATTAGCTCCTCTTTCGAGGAGGGCCGCATTCCAATGAGTAAACCTCATCTGATTCTTATTCCTGGCCTCATGTGCGACGAGGCAGTTTGGGAACATCAGGACCGCGCGCTTCGCGATATCGCCGACATCACCATCGCCGATCACGGTTCATTGGATTCGCTGACCGCAATGGCAGACGCGATTCTTAAACGCGCCCCCGAACGTTTTGCATTGGCCGGTCACTCGATGGGTGGGCGCGTTGCCTTTCAGGTTTTTCGTCGCGCCCCGGAACGCGTGACCGCCATCGCTTTAATGGATACGGCATGCACACCACGAGCAGCGGGCGCGGCGGGTGCGGAAGAGACCGAACAAAGGTATCGATTACTGAACAAGGCCCGCAAGGAAGGCATGCGCGCCATGGGCGCCGAATGGGTACAACGCATGGTCCATCCGGAGCGGCTGTCCGACACGACGCTCATGAACGCAATACTCGATATGATCGCGCGGAAGACGCCGGAGATTTTTGAGGCGCAGATCACCGCCCTGCTCAATCGGCCGGATGCGAGAGACGTGCTGCCGCAGATTCACTGCCCCTCACTTGTGCTCTGCGGTCGTGAGGACGCGTGGAGCGTTCTCTCTCACCACGAAGAAATGACGGCCATGATTCCTCACGGCCGCCTTGTGGTGATCGAAAACTGTGGGCACATGTCCACGATGGAACGGCCCGAGGAAATAACGGCCGCGATGCGCGACTGGCTTAGTATGTAGTCGCGGGGCTTCAGCCCGCGTTTGGATGAACGCGGAAGGAGCTCTTGCTCAACGGAGCCGCGGAGCGGCGAAACAACTTTAGCCGCGGGCGTCAGCCCGTGGGTGAGATCCTGACAGCACGACCCGGCCCCGGCGGGGCGACACAAGCGTTATTGTTTCGTTGTGCCGTCCCTCCGGGACTGGATCTTCACCGCATTCGCGTTCCAGGGGATCAGGCGCGTGGCTAGAATTGTGGCGCTCGCTTCGCGAGCTGAGTTGGGCAACACGCCCTAAAACTCGCGACTACAGCTTGCCCGTGGAGCGCCAGCCCTCCGCGTAGGTTTCGCGGACAACTTTCGAGTAAGGCACGGGGCTGACGACGACACGGATCTCGGCTTGGCGGTGACGTTCGACCGTCGTTTTCTTCGAGCCGCCGCCCTCTTCACCCCACAGGAGCGTGAGTTCGGTACCCTCCTTGATATCCGGATCGACGACGCCGAGTGACAGCATGGACCGTTCGTTATAGCTGTAGCCGGCGAACATCGAAAGTCCGACTGTCTTGCCGCCTTTGCCGACGATGTTGTCATAGGAAGCTGACGTGTAGTTCGACAGCGGAATATCGATGTACTTGTAAACGGGACCGTCTTCAAACATCGTAGCCATCACCTTCAATACGTCCTCTTTATTCCACGCAAAGGTGACTTTTCTGCGGTGTGGCTCGTTCGATCTACGTTGGATCGCTTCTTTTCCGATGTAGTCGTGGTCGAACTTCACGAACGAACCGTAGCCGAGCTGGTACGGCGTCATGTAGTAGTCTTCGATGTTCTTGGAGTAGAAGCTGCCGCCGATTGAACCCGACGCTTCGTAGCTCGTGACTGGAAGCCACTGGCGGTAGGCCTTCATCTTCTCGCCGGTGTACACAGCCGGGAGAGGCGACGGTATCCAACCGGATTCCAACGTGTTCGTCGCGTAGGCTCGGTTGCCGACCTGCAGCATGCCGAAATCTTTGCCGGCTTCCACAATAGCGGCCCGGATTTCTTCGCGTTCTTCGTAGGGTCCGAAGACTTCCAGGCCGGGAGCACCGGCCATACCGTGGCGCAGAGCCCGCACTTGTTTGCCGTTGATTTTGATGTAGCCCATGTTGAAGAACTTGATTTCCGGAACGGGACCGCCATTCAGTTTGTTCAAAATCTGATTGGCGTTCGGCCCCTGAATTTGAAACCGGTACTGGGTTCGAATCACGGGCCTGCCTCCGGGGTTGCCTGGTGAGCGTTCGTCGCGCGTCGCCTTCAGGTTGTATCCGCCCGTCGCGGCGTGGAATTCGATCCAGTTGGCCGCCGGCGCACGTCCGACATATTCGAGTTGGTTTTGCGCCAGGTGGAACAGAATGCCGTCGCCGATGATGAATCCGTCGTAGCTGCACGGCGCGAAATGCTTCGCACGATCGACGGGAAATTTCGCAAACGGGTTGAACGCCAGGTTGGAAATCATTTTGAGAGCGTCGGGCCCCTCAATGTAAACGTTGACCATGTGATGAGCCTGGTCAAACAGTACTGCGCTCTCCCGCCACGCGCGCTGCTCGTCACGCCAATTCGAATACTCATTCGGAACCACCGGGTACACATAGGCTCCAATTTGGGAATTCCGTAGCATGTCCGTCACGTTTCCAGCGCGTTGGATTAAGCTTTCTAAATTTTCTTTGCTCATATGGCCGGTCAAAACCTCACCTTGATTTTGTGGATTCCTGCGTAAACGCAACACCAAATGGGGACGCAACCCGTTTACGCCAGCCGATGAGGATAGCACAAGCCCCTGCAATGCCCCGGCACTTGTTCGCTGCTGTAGTAAGGACGCGTGGAGTGTTCTATCCCATCATGAAGAAATGGCGGCCATGATTCCTCACGGCCGCCTTGTGGTCATCGAGAACTGCGGGCACATGTCCACGATGGAATTACTTCTTTGTAATTTTGAAATCGCCTTTGCGGTTGTCGTGGTTCCAGCTGCCGGTCATCGTTCCTTTATCGACCTTGCCGTCGACCACATAGTGAACCGTCCGGCCGCGGCTCGACGCGTCGGCTTCCAAGTGGACTGCGCCAGTCTTCGGATCGAAGGTTCCCTTTTGAAGCGGAATTGAATTGGTGACGTTCAGGCCGCCCGTAATGTTTCCGGTCAGGGCTTTGCCGTCCCATTTCAATTGCAGCGTAATCGGGTTGCGATCGCCGGGGCTCGGTCCCCAATCGCCTGTCCATGTACCGGACAACGTATCCTGCGCGAAAACCGAAGCCACCATTAACAAACACACAACGATGCTAAAAAAAGCGAGACCTTTCAGTTTCATTCAACCTCCCAATTGAAAACGGCAACATAACACATGTCACCACACCTGACAGCGCCGATTAGCGTCGCGGACCATCGCCTCGCCCGCCTTGCAGCCAAATGCGGCGGCGAATTCCGGAAGATTCGATAGTGGTCCGTTCGTCCGAAAGCGGTTGAGCGGATGGCTGTCACTGAGTGCCTGCTGGCGTTCGGATTCCTCACGCTGGCTTTGTGCCCAAATCACTCCCCATCCGATGAAGAACCGCTGTTCCGGAGTAAATCCATCGATGTTCGCAGGCCGTGGCTTGCCTTCGATCGATTTCAAAAACGCCTGATAGGCGATCGTTATGCCTCCCAAATCGGCAATCGACTCACCCAGCACAAGCTTGCCATTCAAGTTGGTTCCATCGGATGTCTTATACGAACCAAATTGCTCGGCCACGCATTCCGCGCGATTCGTGAACTTGTTGCGATCGTCGGTGGTCCACCAGCTTCGAAGATTGCCCTGCGGATCGAACTGACTGCCTTGATCATCGAATCCATGCGTGATCTCATGACCGATCACCGCACCGATCGCGCCATAATTCAGGGCATCATCGGCACGAGCGTCGAAAAACGGCGGCTGAAGGATTCCTGCAGGAAAGACAATTTCGTTTTCGGTCGGAGTGTAGTAGGCATTGACGGTAGGAGGAGTCATTCTCCATTCGTTCTTGTCGACCGGCTTACCGATCTTATCGATATCGCGTTTTTCTTCCAATGCCGATGCCTGGCGCGTGTTCGTAAAATAGGAATCGCGGCTCAGCCGCAACGATGAATAATCCTTCCACTTCGCGGGATACCCGATCTTCCGGGCGAATGCCTCCAACTTCAGGACGGCTTGCTGCCGCGTCGCATCGCTCATCCAGTCCGTTTTTTTCAAACGATCGCGGTACGCATTAACAAGGTTGTCGATCATCGTTTGCATCCGCGCCTTTGCTTCCGGTGGAAATTGCTTTTCAACGTAGATTTGACCCAGTGCTTCGCCCAGCAGATTGTCTGTAGCTACAACACATCGACGCCACCTTGGCTGAAGTTCTTTAGCGCCCGTGAGCGTCTTGCCAAAGAAATCAAAATCCTCGTCGACAAATTTTGAAGAAAGACGCGGGGCCGCTTCGTGCAAGACTCGCCAGCGCAAGTAGGTTTTCCATTCGTCAAGCGACACGCTCTTCAACAAACGATCGATGCCTTCGAAGAATTTCAATTGGGCGACATTCACCACCTGAACACGCGGTATCCCTCGCGCCGCAAGGTAGTCGGGCCATGAAAACGTCGGCGTCAGCGTTCGAAGCTCAGCAAGATTGCGCTTGTTATTCAGAGCGGCAGGATTACGCCGTTCAACCGGGTCCATGGAAACCCTGGCGAGCTCCATCTCGATTTTCATCACGATATCAGCGGCTCTCGTGGACTGCTCCGGTGGGTCGCCGAGCAATTCAAACATCCGAGCGATATGCTTTCCCAGCGCGGAGAGAGTCTGCCTCGACTTCTCATCGGTCTTTGTGTAGTAGTCCTTGTTGGGAAGACTTAAACCACTTTGTATTGCCCAGGCGATGTTCTGTGAGCTGTCGGAGAAATCATTCGACGCGCCGAAAGCGAATAGTGCGGGAAGACCTACTCCATGCAGCTTCGTGATCTGGGCCTGCAGCTTCGAGATGCTGTCGATTTGCTCGATCTGAGACAGTTCCTGGCGAATCGGCGATGCACCCAATGACTCAATTCGCGGTTCATCCATGCAAGACGCATAAAAGTTACCGACGATCTGTTCATTTGTGCCCTGAGACGTACTTGAACGGCCCGCATTTTCCAGGATCCCGCGAAGGATTTTGAGATTGTCTTCCTGCAAAATCTGAAAAGTTCCCCAACGCGAATAAGCGGCAGGCACAGGATTTTCTTTGAGCCAGTTGCCATTGACGAATTGATAAAAGTCTTCACACGGTTTGCATGTCGTATCCATCCGTTTCACGTCAAAACGGCCGGAATTTTGGGCCGACGTATTGATGGCAAGACACGCGATGAGCGCGATCAAAAATGAAATTTTTCGGAATAGCATAATTTGTGGATGTTACCACGGAGCCGGCGTCAAGAAGCTCTGTGCGAATGGCCACTCGGAATCGATCCATTGCAATTCGCAGCTGAAGCCGGCGCGCTCGGACATGGAGCGGATTTGTTGCGGCAGAAACTTGTAACTGCTTTCGGTCCAGATCGTCTCGTCCTGCGCTAAATGAACGCTGAAGTTGCCGTTGATGGAAACGGTTTGCTTGGTTCCCGATCGCAGGTGCATTTCGATTCGCTGCTCGAACTCGTTGTAACGCGTTTGGTGGTGGAAATTATTCAAGTCGAAATTCGCTCGAAGCTCGCGATTGATGCGGGCAAGCAGGTTCATGTTGAAGGCGCTGGTCAGGCCGAGCACATCATCGTAGGCAGAAAGCATTCGGTCGAGCGGTTTCACAAGATCCGTACTCAAAAGGAAAGCATCGCCAGGCCGAAGGTTTTCCCGAACGTCTCGCAAAAACTTTTCTGCAACGTGCGGCTCAAAGTTACCGATGGAGCTTCCGAGGAACAAGACCAACATCGAGGAGCCGCCGGGGCGCAATTTCGAAGCAGAGGCAAGGCCGTCGATGTAAGAGTCTTCGATGGGAACGATAGTGAGATTTCGGATATCGTCCAAATCCCGCTGGCAACGGCTCAAAGCTGCGGACGACAAGTCGATGGGACAATATGTGATGCGGCGTTCTGCCACCAGATAAGGAAGAATCTCACGTGCCTTGTCTCCTGAACCGCTGCCTAATTCGACAATGACGGCAAGCTTCCCCACTCGCCGGGCCAACTCGCGCACGTTCTGGCGCAACAAACGCACGTCCGCGCGTGTCAGTCCGTACTCGGGAAGCAGCGTAATCGCCTCGAACAGCGCGGTGCCAAGGTCATCATAGAAGTATTTTGAATAGAGTTCCTTTTGGCCCGCCTTGCTCAAGCCCTCACGGACGTCAGCTTCGAATTCGATAAGCGAGATAGGATGTCCCGGCGGTCGCATAAAGTGGGTAATTCATTGTACACAGCGGAATGTCGCATAAACGTTCGGATAGTGCGGCTGAAACCAATTTCGAAACGATTTTCGGACTAGCGAGGCGGCGGTTCGGGGCGAGGCGCCCTTCATTATGAAGTGCTTGCCGTCGAAGAAATTTGCGGAGTAGCCCGGATAAAATTGAAACGGTTGAAAGCCTCGAAAGGGCCCAAACGGCGTTGAGGTCCATTCCCAGCCATTGCCAACCAAATCGTAAATTCCGAATGGGCTTCTCGCGTCTGGAAGGATTCCGACTGGGTGCGGTGTCCACGATCTGAAATTGAAATTGCCGCGAGGCATCGGCACTTCGGAATCATCCGGTGAACCAAACGCCGCGCGGTGATACTGGGATTCGGTGGGAAGCAATTTTCCTTTCCATCGAGCGTATGCCGTGGCCTCCGCCTGACTGACATATACGGGCCACATCGGAGGAAGCGGAATTTCTTCGAACATTGTGCGATAGAACCAATTCTCACCACGGCGAATCCAAAATTTCGGATGCCGGATGCCCGCTTCGTGAATCCAGTTCCAGTCTTCTTCGCTCCAGAATGAAGAATGCTGATAGCCACCGCCGCGAACGAACTCCAGAAAATCGACGTTTGTGACATCGAAGGTGTCGATCGAGAATTCAGGAACGAAAGTAGAATGGGCCTGGAATTCATTGTCCCAACCGAAAGCTTGGAATTCCTGTCCGAGTTGCGCATAGCCGGCAGGAATTCTCCGCTGTAGTGGCGGTCTATAGCCGCCCGCGTACTCATACCGCGCCCCTACAGCAGAAGCGCGTTTCAAATCATAATCGAGCCAGTGAAGCATGTACGCCAGCGTCTCGGCGTGCATGAGCCGATGCTCGATTGCCACGCGAAAGATCTGTCCATTCTCGACAAATGGCTGCGACGAATTTCCAAATGTTGCTCGTTCTAACAAATCGTCGATCGTCGAACGCACTCGCTCGTTATAAGGCAGGATCTCCTTTAGCGACGGCCAATCCGCCGGCTGATCGTCCGGCAAACGACCATCTACCGGATCAATACCGAACTCGAATAACCGATTGAATTTTGAATTGAAGGAAGGCATTCCGAAGGAAATGGCACAGATCATGTTCCAATCGAACGCTTCCAGGTGTCCAAGGTAAAAGATGATGCGATGGCGCTCAGCGATCGGCCGCGAATACATTGCTTCGGGCGCTAACAGTTGAAACAGCCGGTCCGTTTGCGACCGCGCAGAAGCCAGATCTTGGCGGAGTATTCGGCGGAATTCTTCGTCTTTCACTTCGTTCGTTCTATCAGAAAAACGTTGTTATTTCTTGGTGCCCAAATAGGAGGGTACCGTGAAACTAGAATGCGTTATGAAAAAAGTTCGGAAACGGGAATCTCGCTTTCCTCGATTCTGCCGCGCATGAGATCGCTAATCCGCGGCTGAGTCACGCCGCGCTTTTGGCTGCTGCTGCGTCCTACCCGCACGGCGAAGGTGTTCGGTGGCACACGCAAAGTAAAACGCAGCGATGTCCGACTGAGTTCGGTCTACTCCCTGAGACACGTGCCCGTCGATTCAAATGGTCTCAGCGAGCAGTGGCGCTGGCCACCTTCTGGGTCATGGCGATTGGATAGACGGGTGCTGGGAATACGCTGTCGCTAAGCACGTCACGAATCGTCATATTGCTGTCAAAGTAGACCTGCCAGTAGTGGTCGTTGTGACAGCAGGGACGCACGGCAAGCACCGGACCAAAAGCTGTAAAGTTCAGAAGCGTCACTTCTGGCGCGGGATCCTTGATTACATTCGGAATCTTTGACAGCAGGTCCTTCAAGCGCGCAATGGCTATGTTGAGATCGGCGGCGTCAGAGACTTGCGCGGTCAAATCCACTCGCCGGTAGGAATTCGCAGTGAAATTCTGAATGGTGTCCGAGAAGATCTTGTGATTACCGACGAACGCTCGCACGTTATCGGGAGTGTCGAAGGTGGTGGCGAACAACCCGATTTCATGAACCGTGCCTACAATGCCTCCGGCACTGATGAAGTCGCCGACTTTGAAAGGCCGCAGCACCAGCAGGAACGCTCCCGCCGCGAAGTTTGCTAGCAAGCCGGCCCACGCTGTGCCAATGGCCAGGCCAGCCGCTGCGATCAAGGCGGCGAAGGTCGTTGTCTGCACACCGAAATAGCCGAGGATCGCCACCACGAGCGTGATGTTCAGTGCTACGGACACCGCATTGCCGACGAAGCGCATCACCGTGGCCTCGATTTCCTGCTTCACCAACACGCGCCGGACCGCTTCTACCACCAGGCCGATAAGCCATCGCCCCACCATGTACAAAACCAGCGCTCCAACAACCTGAAGGCCGACCGAGGTCGCCCTCTCCTGGATAACCTGCAGAATCGCATTCCAATTCATAATCCATGACCTCCGGCGGCAGTCTATATCTGGACCGTGATTTTGCGGCACTCGAATTCGAACGGTTTGCCACTGTCGCGAGCAGGCTGCACTACTTCACTGAAAGGGCAGCGAGCCATAGCAGAATGGATGGAACGAGAAAGACATTCGTCCAGAACATGCCGTTGGCAGAATCCAACAATGCGGCGATCGAGAGGCCAATTCCAAAGACCCCAACTGCAATGCCGATAACGGAAAGCCACGCAGGATAATCGCGGCGAGCGGCCCACGCGAGAAGCATGGCGGTAATGCTATAGAGGCCGTTGGCGAGGAATCCGCTGAGCATCACCGCTACTCGATGCAATGTCAGGAACAGTTCCGGTACGGCGAGTGACGGTAGCACGCCGATCTCGATCGATTGAGCGGCCAAATCGGGACCGAGCGCGACAATGGTCAACATCACCGCCAACCGCGGTGCAGATGGGTGGGCATCGGCGAATGCGACATAGAAATAAAGAATCGCGATAGCGGCAGCCGTCCAACTGAGCCAAGCCAAGGTCCACGCGACACGATGATTCGCCAAGAACGCGAGACGGGCTTGGAAATCCGGATTCGTTTCGAGCCCGTGACGGAGGACGAATACCATCGCGAGTCCTGCGACCAGATGCGCACAAAATGCAATGAGCGCGGCGCGGCGTAGCCGGATCACAACTCCTCCACGACTAATCGTAAACCGCGCCTGTCGCATTCCTCTCGCAGTTGCCTCTCCGAGAGCCAATCGGTATGCGAAATCATCCCGCTATATTGACCGCCGGACAAGATCAAGCGGGCCATCACCGATGCAGGCATCGCAGCGATGCGTTCGCCATGAGAATCGGCAACGATGCAGGCTCTACGTCTGCCAGCCCCTGACGCTTCAACACCGATAGCGCCCGAATCCTGTCCCATCCAACTCAGAAGCGATGCGGCACGTTGGAACGATCTACTCCATGTGACCCAGTTGTGACGAGTCAAGCGCATTAACGAAAGGCATCCATTCAAAACTTTCAATTCCGAGCCCGCTCGAAACTCCACGGTGCGGGCGCCGAAGATTGGAGGAAAGATTTCGTGATCCGCAACGTCGACAAGATAACCTCGTCGTTTGCCGATCGGCACCGGAAAATTGAAATCACGAGCATTAGACCAGCCGAGCACCCGATGCCATTCGCCATTGCGGAAGACCGTGAACGGCTGGCCAACTGAATTCAAGAGAGAAGCAATCGTCGCTTCTTGCCGCGCGCCTCGATTCCCCGGGGCCATCTGAATCTGGATCGAATCGACGGATGTCATTCCCGTCGTGGCTACACGTGCGAGCAAACCGGAAACAGCGGGCACCGTGGACCAACCCGTACAAACGGCACTGCGAGCGGCTCCATGCGCGGCGGCGATCGACCGGACCTTTCGGATGAATGTGCGGTCGTCCGCGAGATCGATGTAGTGAATGCCGGCCTGAATGCACGCCTCAGCTAGCGACAAGGGCAGGTTCTGATACGGCCCCGCTGCGCATATTGCGATCGCGACTCCACGGAGTGCCCGTTCCAGGGAAGCCGGATCGCGCAGGTCGACACGGATAGTTTCAAATCGTGTCGAGCGCAGAGCACCCCGGCTGCTGACGACCAATTCACACTCGACATGCTGGAGGAGATCGTCAATAAGCAACCGTCCGAAAAATCCCGTACCACCGACCACGAGTACTTTCGGGGAACGCATTTAAATTGCGTCGAGCAGCCGTTGCACATCCGACATTTCGTTATAAATCTGTCCGGAAACGCGGACGCGAAGCCTGCCCTTCCAGGCGTGCACATGCACCTCGATCCGATGTTCGAATAGCAGCGCATCGCGTAACCGCATTGCGTCTTCGCGAGTGGAGCCCAGGCCCGCAGGCAACGGAACGGTAGCCATGGTGCCGATCATTTCTTTCGGAGCAAGAAGTGAAGAATGCCAGCGCGCGGCCATTTCGCGACCTGCGTCGTAGGCCAGTTCATGGTTGTAACGCTGTACTTCACCCAAGCCTAACTGGCGCATGAACCGCAGACCTATCGGCGCGGCGAGGTGCGGCGTTGGGTCGCGGGTTCCCGGCCAGTCAAATTCCGCGGCGATGCCTTGATCGAGGCCCCAAGAAATCACAGTGTGATGGAGTTGCGCCTTGCGTCCCGGCGCGATCCAAAGAATGGCGCTGCTTCGCGGGGACCACGCCCATTTATGCAGATTTCCCGCGTACCAATCGACGCCCAGAGAAGGGATATCCAAGGGAATAGCACCGGGGGCATGAGCTCCATCGACCAGCACCGCCACTCCACGCGAGTGACAACGCGATGCAATCTCCTGCAGCGGAAGAATCAGAGCGCTTTCTGATGTGATGTGATCCAGAATCGCGAGCCGCGTCTTCGGTCCGATCGCTCGTTGGATCGTATCAATCACCATCTCGACATCAGGGACCGGCAAAGCAATCTCGATTTCCCGAATGGTCAAGCCATGTCGACGCGCTGCATACTCCAGAGCGTTTCGAATCGCTCCGTAAGCAAGATCCAAAATCAGAACTTCGTCTCCCTCATTGAAGTCGAAGCTATTGAGCACCGCGTTTATACCGCTTGTGGCGTTGTCCACAAAGACAAGATCGCCTCCGTCAACACCCAGAAACTGCCCGACTTCAATCGCAGCGGCGCGCAGCCGGGGCACTTTGTCCATGGATGCGCCAAGGCCTGTCCCCGCCAGCTCCCGCAACAGGAAATGCGAAGGTTGGAGCTCGATCTCATCCCGGAGTTTTTGTTGAGCCTCGAGAACGCACCGCGGAGGCGCCCCCACTGTGCCGTGATTCAAATACACGACGTCCGGATCGAGCGCCCATGCCTCTTTCATTCGATGTCCGAAGTTTCCCATGCTGCCCGAGGATAGAACATCGCTCGGACGATGAACAGGTACAGATCCAGCCCACTATGGCCTCACTCGTGCCAGGTAGCTGTTGTCTTGCGTCGCGCAAGACAGTAAGCGCTATGAAGAGGAATTGGAGAACCGCCCTGTTCACCTTTGGTTCCATCGTTGTTGGCGGTGGAGTACTCCTGGCTCGGCAAATTGGTGATGTGCCGGCGATTCCCGCGCACATGAGCGAAGCCGACATCGAAAGCGGTCGCGTTTCGTTTCAAGCCGCCGTGAAGCATGGAGAGAAGCTTTTCACCGCAGTCTTCAATAGACTCGACGGTCAGGGCCGGCCCGCGACGACTGCAGATGGACAGCCGCGATCGCAATTGGGAACACCGGGCCCCGTGATTCTTGTCGATCCTGCTCGACGGCAGGCAGCCCAGGATGGCGAGATACTTTTCAACAGCGTCGGGTGTACGGATTGCCACGTCCCCGCAATGAAGCTCAATAGCCGTATGTTTGCCGAGGCGAATCCCTTCAATCCGGAATGGAAAATACCTTTCGCTGTCGCCAAGCGCATCGCCTTCGATATGACAAAGGACGGCGAGTTGCCCCGGCTGGAGCCCACGCCGGATGGCGGCGCCGTCGTCCGAGCTTACACGGATCTGAAGCGCCACAGCCTCTGCGATGAAAGAGATCAATTCTTTTGCAACGAAAAGGTCGCGCAGCCAGGTATCCCGCTTTCGACGTTCCTGACACGGAAACTCTGGGACATCGGAAGTTCAGCGGCATTCGGGCACCGAGGGGATCTTTCAACCATCACCGAAGCGATCGAACACCACGCCGGCGAAGGCCGGCTATCGCTGACGAACTATTTGAACTTGTCGTCGTACCAGCGCGCGGCGATTGTCGAGTTTCTGAAAACGCTTCAAGTTTTGCCGCCGGAGCCGGCGCGGGTGATTGATGAAGCGAAGCGGTGAGAGACTGCGGTTTTTACTACCCCTCCTTCGAGGAGGGGTGGCTGCGCGCTTCAAGCAAACGTCCCGCTACCTTAAACAGCGCGCAGCCGGGGAGGTCATAAACATTTGACTGACCTCCCCAGCCGCGCCGATTCTAAAGTAGCGGTGCATTTGTTTGATCGGCGCGGCCGCCCCTCCTCGAAGGAGGGGCGAAAAACCTTAGACCAGTACCCACCATGATCGACGATCTCTGGTACAAAAACGCTGTCATCTACAGCCTGAACGTCGGGACGTTCATGGATTCCAACGGCGACGGAATTGGCGATTTCGAAGGATTGTCCCGACGGCTCGATTACCTTGCCGGGCTCGGCGTCACTTGCATCTGGCTTCAGCCATTTCAACCTTCACCAAACCTCGATAACGGTTATGACATTTCCGATTACTACGGCGTGGATTCACGCCATGGATCGTCTGGAGATTTCGTTGATTTCGCGCATCAGGCCAAGCAGCGGGGTATTCGAGTCATCGTGGATTTGGTGGTCAACCATACTTCGGACCAGCATCTTTGGTTCAAGTCCAGCCGCTCCAGTAAGAATTCCAAGTTTCGCGATTGGTACACGTGGTCGAAAAGGCGGCCCAAAGGCTACCGCAAGGGCATAGTCTTCCCAGGCGTGCAGCAATCAACATGGAGTTTCGATAAGACCGCGCGCGAATGGTATTACCACCGCTTCTTTAGATTTCAACCTGACCTCAATATGGTGAATCCAGAAGTCCGAACAGAGATTCAGCGCGTCATGGGCTACTGGCTGGAGCTCGGCGTGTCCGGCTTTCGCGTGGACGCAGTCCCCTTTGTCATCGAAAGCCAGGGTGTCGGCAGCAAGCATGAATCGCACTACGAATATCTGACCGAGTTCAGAGATTTCCTGCAATGGCGCGAAGGCGATGCCATCCTCCTCGGTGAAGCGAACATTACTCCGGATGAAGACGTGAATTTCTTCGGCAGCCAAGGCGATCGGATGCACATGATGTTCAACTTCTATGTGAACCAGCACCTGTTCTATGCGCTCGCTTCCACCGATGTTCGACCGCTGGCGCGCGCGATTCAAGCCACCGGACGGCGAATCCCGCCTCAGGCGCAATGGGCTTCGTTTCTCAGAAACCATGATGAATTGGATCTCGGCCGTCTCACGCAGCAACAGCGCGATCTCGTTTATCAGAAATTCGGTCCCGATGAAAACATGCAGCTCTATGGACGCGGGATCCGCCGTCGGCTGGCACCCATGTTAGGCAACCGGCTCCAGTTGGAGATGGCATATAGTTTGATGTTCTCGCTGCCTGGAACACCCGTCCTTCGGTACGGAGACGAAATCGGCATGGGCGACGATCTTCATCTCCCTGAACGCAACTCCGTGCGTACACCGATGCAATGGTCGGATGAGCCACAGGCTGGATTCTCGATCTGCAAGAAAACGGTGCTGCCCGTCATCTCAAAAGGACCTTACAGCTATGAACGCGTGAACGTTGAAGGGCAGCGCCGCGACATCAATTCGTTACTGAACTGCACCGAGCGGATGATCCGGCTCAGGAAGGAGTGTCCTGAGATCGGTTGGGGAACGTATAGAGTCCTCAATACCGGTGACTCCTGCGTGCTAGGCATCCGTTACGACTGGCGCAACAACGGCATCATTGCGCTGCATAATTTCAACAAAAGTCCGCGGACCATCACTTTGCAAGCGGGTGGCGAGAACGACGCTCTCCTGGTCAATTTGTTTACGACCGAACACAGCCGCGCCCGCTCAGACGAAAAACACAAGATCATTCTCGAAGGATTCGGCTACCGTTGGTATAGGGTGGGCGGCCTGGCCCATATTCTCAAGCGTGAAAAATATTGAATGAGTTATACTAGCGCCCGTTCGATTGTTGTTCCGATCTTCGTTTAGATCTCCTCGGTCTTCTTACCTGCATCGCCAGCGATTCGATTGGTACGTCCAATGCAATAAAGCCCTGTAATGGAGGTCCATGATGGGCGCGAACACAGTTCAACGCAAAGCGCAAAAAAACTTCTTAGACATCCCGACTGCGGCGCACGAGGCTGGCTATTCACCCCGCCATTTCCGCAGAATCATTGAAGAAGACGGGATTCCGGTGCTGCAGATCGGTCGCAAGTTCTTCATCATTACGCGCGATTTCGAGACGTGGAAATCGACCAAAGGTGAAGCTCGATTAACTCAAGCAATCCAACAACTTGATGGATGGCTTAAACAAAGCCTTAAAGAATCGGCGCCTCCGGTCGATGATATGGAAGATGAGGATTAAACACCGATGAGCGTTCTTGAAGACATTTTTGTCAGCGTTGCTGTGCTCGTGATTTCGGGCGCTTCAGCCCTCGCTCTGGGCCACCTCTTCTTGAGTGTCGTGGTTAAAGACCGGCGGCCATCCTAGAAGAAATCCACGTTTTTTCCCCTGCCAGTATTCCTGATCACCCGTCATCCTCCCGTCGTGGGAGGGGTGTCTCCGGTCAAGAAGCCGACGCAAGATTAAAATTTCTTCTACAATCTCTCCATGCGTCACAATCCAACTTTGCTCATTCTTGCGATCGCCCTTGCCTTGCCCGGCTTCGGTCAGACACGCGCGCTCACGGCAGACGACTATGCTCGCGCCGAAAAATTCATGGGCTACAACACAAACACTCTCGTGCGGCATTCCGGTGTGCGCCCGACATGGCTGCCGGACGATCGCTTTTGGTATCGAGTAGCGACCGAGAATGGAAATGAGTTCTTTCTCGTGGATCCGATGCGAGGAACACGTGCGGCCGCTTTCGATCAACAGAAGGTTGCGGGAGCACTGTCCTCGGCTTCGGGTACAAAATACGATCCTTTCCGGCTACCTTTCACGACGTTCAGTTTCGAAGATAACGATCGAAGCATTGCCTTCAACGCCGGAAATCGGCGTTGGACATGCGATCGCGAAGGGACGAAGTGCAGCCGGGTAGACCGCCCATCCGATCCACCTAACAGCGTTCTTTCACCCGATACAAAACGAGCCGCGTTCATTCGTGATTTCAATTTGTGGGTGCGCGATCTCAGCACTGGCCGCGAAATTCAACTCACAAAAGATGGTGTGAAGGATTTCGGATACGCAACGGACAACGCCGGCTGGATCCGAAGCGAGCGGCCGGTTCTGCTCTGGTCGCCCGATTCGAAGAAGATCGCAACGTTCCAGCACGATGGGCGCGGCGTGGGCGAAATGTATTTGGTGCATTCGACAGTTGGCCATCCGACGCTTGACGCGTGGAAGTATCCACTGCCTGGAGACGACAAGATTTTTGAAATCCAACGGGTGGTCATCGACGTAGACGACGCTAAAGTTATCCGATTGCAAATGCCACCCGATCCTCATCGTTCCTCTTTGTGTGATGACGTCGAATGCACCGGTTCGTTCGCGGATGTCGAATGGAGTGCGGACTCCAAGCAGATCGCATTCGTCTCGTCTTCTCGCGACCACAAGCGCGCGACCTTACGCGTAGCCGACGCGGCGACCGGCAACGTCCGCGATGTGATCAATGAAACGGTCGATACGTATTTTGAAGGCGGAGACAATCGGCCGAATTGGCGTTTTCTCGCGGCATCCAACGAAGTGATCTGGTTCTCCGAACGTGAGAATTGGGGACACCTGTATCTTTATGACCTTCAAACCGGGAAAATAAAAAATCGAATCACGACCGGCGAAGGTAATATCTCGCAAACCCTGCGGGTCGATGAAAAAAACCGCGTCGTGTATTTCCTCGGTGTCGGAAAGGAGAGGGGCCGCGATCCATATTTCATCCACTTGTACCGTGCCGGCCTCGACGGAAGGAACGCGACACTGCTGACAGCGGAAGATTCAACGCACGACATATCCCTGTCGCCCTCTGGACGATTCTTCGTAGACAGCTATTCGAAGCCAGACACCCCACCGGTTGCCGTTCTTCGCGATACGAGCGGCAAGCTTATCATCACACTTGAAAGAGCCGATGTCTCTCAGCTTGTCGCCACGGGCTGGAAACCCGTAACACCCATCACAGTGAAGGCGCGGGACGGCGTAACAGATCTGTACGGGCTGCTTTATAAGCCATCGAACTTCGATCCTGCAAAGAAGTACCCGGTTGTGAATCACGTCTATCCGGGACCACAGACCGGTAGCGTCGGCAGCCGCAACTTTTCCGCCGCGCGTGGGGATTCGCAAGCGCTTGCGGAACTCGGTTTCATCGTGGTCGAAATCGATGGAATGGGAACGCCTTGGCGTTCGAAGAAATTTCATGACGCGTACTTCGGCAACATGGGCGACAACACGCTTCCCGATCAAGTAGCCGGAATGAAAGAACTCGCCCAGCGCTATTCTTGGATCGATCTCGACCGCGCAGGAATTTGGGGGCATTCCGGAGGCGGCTACGCTGCAGCGGGCGCCATGTTCCGCTATCCGGATTTCTTCAAAGTCGGAATTTCAGAAGCGGGAAATCACGACAATCGAAACTACGAAGATGATTGGGCGGAAAAGTGGCAAGGCCTGCTCGATGGAAAAAATTACGACAACCAGGCCAATCAGCTCGTCGCCAAGAACCTCAAAGGCAAACTATTGCTCGCACATGGCACGACAGATTCGAATGTGCCTCCCGACAATACGATGCTCGTCGTCAACGAGCTGATCAAAGCAAATAAAGACTTCGACCTCTTACTGCTTCCGAATCGAGGTCACGGTTTCGGCAACGAGCCTTATATGGTTCGCCGCCGATGGGACTACTTCGTCCGGAATCTTCTCGGCGCCGAACCGCCGAAAGATTACGAACTGCGCCAACCGGCTGCCGCGCGATAACGAGTGCGAACGCTTTGGCCCATCCTTCGAGGGGGGCATAAAACGCTGTAAGCTACTTCACGCTCTTCATCCATTTGAGAATCGGGCCTGTCACCGAGTTGTCCGCAGTGTTGGGCGAAAACACGAGAGACGCGTGACTGTGATCTTTGAAGAAGGCCGTCGTCGGGCAGCGGCCCGTTTTGCAGAGCGCATTCCTCAAGGTCTCATCGAACGTAAGGATATTGGGCGGATCGAGTTCTCCCCAGCCGAGAAACACCGCGATCTTTCCTTTCGCGAGTCCAGGTAAATTCGATCTCGCCAACTGCGTCGCAGCATCGACAGCTGCCGGTGCTGCGCCGCCAGCACCACCGCGACCTCCGGCACCAACTTGTCGGCCGCCGGCCGGGGCTCCACCGCGCGGTGCTCCTCCTCTGGCTTCACCCGCAGGCCGGCCGCAGTTGGTTCCAAGCCCTCCACGGGCAGCCGCGTCGCCGGGCGCGCCGCGAGGTATGGCCGGCACAGTTTCGGGCAGGATGTTGAAATTCGGAGACGACATCAACACGATACCTTTGACCGCAGCGCCGTTCACACCGTGGACCTCCGTATGCGCGGCATATGTGCTGACCGGTCCATTCCCTGCCGAGTCCGCCCAAAGAAAAATGCGGTTCGGATTTCCCTTGTACTTCGTGATGTTCGCGCGAACCCATTCGACGACGCGGCCAACATCCTGGGCCGGCTCATCCCAGGCTAGTCCTCCGCCGCCGAGGCCACCCCGGCGTTGCATATTCACGCCAGTCATTCCGTTCTTCACGGCCCACAGCATGATGTTGTCATAGAACGCGTCGCCATCAGGCCCCGACACCCTCTTGTCGCCGCCGCCTCCCGACACATAGATCAATACCGGACGATTGCCGCCGCCTTTTTCAGGAGCGAAGACATCCATGATCGTCCGCGGATCGGGCGCATAGGAAATATCTCGAACGACTGTGACTCCCGCGTATGGCTCATGTTGTTGCAACGGCGCGTAGATCTTCGCGGTTTCCGGCACGCATACGCCCGTCCCAATCTGCCTCAACTGCGCCGCGATATCCGGCGGCACTTGTGCCTGCGCCATTGTAGCCATTAATGCCACGACAACACCGATACCAAGCCGAGACTTCATATCTCCTCCGAATTCAGTGTTTACCTACCCCTCCTTCGAGGAGGGGCGAAAAACCATAACGTTCAAACTGAGCATTACACACCATCGCTGGCAGGTGACTTTATCACAGCAACTGTGCGTTACCATTGTGCATGCAACCAGCGTCCATAAAACCCACGATCACCCTGGATGACCTGAAGAAAATCGATATTCGAGTCGGAACAATCGAGGAAGTTGCCGACGTTCCGAATTCGGACAAACTTGTCCGGCTAACGGTCGATTTCGGCGATCACAAACGCACAATTCTCGCAGGCATCAAGAAGGAGCGACAAAACCCAAAAGAACTCGAGGGTCGTCAGACGCTATTTGTCGTCAATCTCGCACCGCGAAAAATGGCCGGCCTTGTTTCGGAAGGAATGCTGTTCGACATCGGCTTCGCAGATCGTGTCACGCCCGCCCTGGCGATTCCCGAAAAGCCGGTGCCAAATGGGACTCGCGCGGAATGAAAAGCACGATTCAATCTATTGGCACGAATGTGCATCGCAAGGAAGGCATCGCGAAAGTAACGGGGCAAGCCATCTATGCCGACGATATGCGCTTCGACAACTGTCTCTATGGACGGACAGTTCGATCGACTGTGCCCCACGGCATCCTCAAGCAAATCCGATTCGACCCGGCTTTCTCATGGGATGAATTCACGATCGTGTTGCCGAACGATATTCCCGGAAAGAACGGCGTCACCCTCATAGATACTGAACAGCCTTTTCTCGCGGAGCGCGAGATCCGGCACCTGGCTGAACCTATCGCCTTGATCGCGCATCCTGATAAGCAACTCCTTGAACAAGCGCTCCGTCATATCGAGATCGAGGTCGAAGAGCTTCCAGCCGTCTTCACAATGGAGGAAGCCCTGGAGCGCAATGACGTTTTCAAATCATATCTGATCGAGAATGGTGATCCGGCGCAGAAGTGGATCGATGCGGACATCATTGTCGAGGAAACCTATCGCACGGGTGCGCAGGAGCATCTCTACATCGAGCCTCAAGCCGTCGTGGCGAAGGCCGTTGCCGGCGAGAGCATCACGATATGGGGATCGATGCAGTGTCCTTATTACGTCCGGAAGGCAGTGGCGCCCTTGATCGGCCTTCCGATGGACCGCGTTCGGGTCATCCAAACGGAAACCGGAGGAGGTTTCGGTGGCAAAGAAGAATATCCGAACATGATCGCCGGCCATGCCGCGCTGCTTTCATGGAAGACCGGCGGCCTGCCGGTAAAAATGATCTACGGCCGGCGTGAAGACATGTGGGCAACCACGAAACGCCACCCATCGAGGATACACATCAAGGCCGGCTTCAAACGCGACGGCACCCTCGTCGCACTCGATATTGACGTCGTTCTTGACGGCGGCGCATATCCCACCCTTTCGTCCGTCGTCTTGTCGCGAGCGACGC
>JACXTT010002498.1_pt1 | contig 29095 bp, 15 predicted proteins | sample 9270951 | NCBI WGS metagenome assembly JACXTT01 (sample SAMN15532306, study PRJNA645909) | rock metagenome | isolation source: weathered quartz diorite | place: Puerto Rico | collected 2017-06-21 | reverse complement strand
CCGGCCGCGAGCGCGATCAGCAGCGCCGCGCCGGCGATCGCCGCCGGGATCCGCACGCGGCGCAGGACCGCGTCGAGCCGGTCGCGCTTCCAGTTGGCCATCGGCCCCAGCACCACCAGGGCCAGCAGCGGCACGGCCAGCGGCGCGAAGGTGCGGGCGTAGTAGGGCGGGCCGACGGAGATCTTGTCGCCGCGCAGGATCTCGATGAACACCGGGCTGAAGGTGCCGAAGAACACCGTCGCGCCCAGCGTCACCAGGACCAGGTTGTTGAGCGTGATCCCGCCCTCCCGCGAGACCGGCGCGAACAGGGCCCCGGTCCGCAAGGCCGGCGCGCGCCAGGCGTAGAGCGCCAGCGCCGCCCCGGTGGTGGCCGCGATGATGGCCAGGATGTAGACGCCGCGCTCCGGATCGACGGCGAAGGAATGCACGCTGGTGAGGATGCCCGAGCGCACCAGGAAGGTGCCGATCAGGCTCAGGGAGAAGGTCAGGATCGCCAGCAGGATGGTCCAGCTGACCAAGGCCCCTCGCCGCTCCAGCACCAGGGCCGAGTGCAGCAGGGCCGTGCCCAGCAGCCAGGGCATCAGCGAGGCGTTCTCCACCGGGTCCCAGAACCACCAGCCGCCCCAGCCCAATTCGTAATAGGCCCAGAGGCTGCCCAGCGTGATGCCGGCGGTGAGCGGGATCCAGGCGGCCAGCACCCAGGGCCTGACCCAGCGCGCCCAGGCCGCGTCAACGCGGCCCTCGATCAGGGCGGCGACCGCGAAGGCGAAGGCCACCGAGAACCCGACGTAGCCCAGGTAGAGCAGCGGCGGATGGCTCACCAGGCCTGGGTCCTGCAGCAGCGGATTGAGCTCGGTCCCCTCCGGCGGCGCGGGGTTGAGGCGCAGGAACGGGTTCGAGGTGAACAGGATGAAGCCCAGGAACATCGCCCCGATCAGGCCTTGGACACCCAGCACCCGGGCCTGCAGGCTCTCGCGCAGCGTGCCGCCGAACCGCGCCACGGCCCCGCCGTAGATCGCCAGAATCAGCACCCAGAGCAGCATCGAGCCCTCGTGGCTGCCCCAGGTCGCCGCGATCCGGTAGGGCAGCGGCTGGGCGGTGTTGGAATGCTGGGCCACCAGGGCCACCGAGAAATCGCAGGCGACATAGCTGGCCGCCAGGCAGATGAAGGCGGTCGCCACGAAGCCCGCCTGCAGCAGGGCGGCCGCCCGGCCCAGCGCCATCAGCACCGGATCGCCCCTGTGGGCGCCCACCAGCGGGACCGCCGCCTGGACGAGCGAAATCACGAAGGCGAGAATCAGCGCGAACTGCCCGACTTCCGCCAGCATGGACTTTATGCTCCCATCCGGTGATGCGGCGCTTTGAGCGCATTCCCGCAGACCGGGAAATGCTACAGTGCCAAAGCTTTGCGGGGGCGTGAAGCCGTAAGCCGTGCGGCCAGCGATGCAAGCTGTACGTAGGGTTTCAGGACGGGGGGTGGATGGCGGAGGTGTTTCGCATCGCGATCGTGGGCTCGGGTCCTTCCGGGCTGAGCGCGGCTGCGCATGCGGCGGCCAAGGGGATCAGCCACGTCCTCCTGGAGAAGACCGACCACCTGTCCGACACCATCTACCGCTACCAGAAGGGCAAGCACGTCATGGCGACGCCGGCCCAGCTGGTGCTGCGCTCGGACTGTGAGTTCGGAGCCGGCAAGCGCGAGGTCGTGCTGGAGCAGTGGAACCAGGACGCCGCCAAGGCCGGGGTCAATGTCCGCTACAAGGCCGAGGCCAAGGCGATCAGCGGGACCAAGGGCGCCTTCACCATCACGCTGGCCAAGGGCGACCCGATCCAGGCCGAGACCGTGATCCTGGCGGTGGGCACCCAGGGCAACCCCAACCTGCTGCGCGCCGAGGGCGGCAACCTGCCCCACGTGCAGTACCAGCTGGACGATCCGGCCGAGTACATCGACGAGCACATCTTCGTCCTGGGCGGCGGCGACGCGGGCATCGAGAACGCGCTGGGCCTGGCCGCCGACATCGCCCAGGGCAACGTGGTCACCCTGGTCGACCGCAACGCCGACTTCGCCCGGGCCAAGGAGGCCAACGTCAAGGCGCTGTTCGCCGCGCGCGACGCCGGGCGCATGACGATCATGCAGGAGACCACCACCACCCTGGTGGAGCCCGGCTGGATCACGGTCGAGACCCCGCAGGGCGCGGCGCGGCACAAGTGCGACCGGATCATCGCGCGGATGGGCTCGGCCCCGCCGCGGGCCTTCGTCGAGGCGGCGGGCGTGGCCTTCACCAGCGAGGCGCGCGACGCCTTCCCGCAGCTCAGCCCGGCCTTCGAGACGACCACGCCCGGCATTTATGTGATCGGGGCGCTGGCCGGCTATCCGCTGATCAAGCACTGCATGAACCAGGGCCACGACGTGGTGGAGTTCATCAACGGCAACGCCGACCTGAAGCCCGCCGACGAGCCGATCCTGGAGGCCAAGCTGGCCGGCCTGCCCGGCAAGCGCTCGGTGGCCGACTGGCTGGAGTTCCTGCGCCAGGAGGTGGAGATCCTGAACGGGCTCTCGCCCCTGCAGATGCGCGAGTTCCTGCTCGACTCCGAGGTGAAGTTCTTCCGCAAGGACGAGGTGGTGTTCCAGAAGAACGCCATCGGCTCGTCGCTGTTCGGCATCGCGTCGGGCCACGTGCTGGTGGAGGTGGCGCCGAAGGACCCGAAGAACCCCGACGGCCCGAAGATCACCGTGGCGACGCCCAAGGGCTCGATCACCGGCGAGGTGGGCCTGATCTCCGGACGGCGCCGCGGGGCGACGGTGCGGGCCGGCGAGGACTCGATCCTGGTGGAGATCCCGCGCCGCGCGGCGCTGAAGCTGATGGCCCAGGTGGCCGAGGCCCGCGAGACGGTGAACCGCATCACCACCGAGCGGCAGATCCTGCAGATCTTCAAGTCCGGCCTGACGCCCGCCGACCTGTCGGAGGTCCTGACCGGCGCCCAGGTGGTCGACGTCAAGGCCGGCCAGCCGATCATGACGGAGGGCGAGGACAACGACGACCTGTTCATCATCCGCTCCGGCTCGATGATCGTCGAGAAGTCGGTGGGCGGCCGGCAGGTGTTCCTGTCCTACGTCCCGGCCGGCTCCTATTCCGGCGAGATGGCGATGATCGACGGCGGGCGGCGCACCGCCACCGTGAAGGCCGCGATCCGCAGCCAGGTGGTGAAACTGCCCGGCGAGCCGTTCCGCCGGCTGCTGGACCGCAAGCCCGAGCTCGCCCAGCGGATGCGCGCGGAGATGACCTCGCGGCGCAAGGTCAACGCCTTCGTCGAGGACCAGAAGGACAACTTCGACGGCATCGTCGACATGTACTCCTCAGTGGCCAAGTTCCTGATCGACCAGGGCATCGGCGAGGCCACCGACGTGCTGCTGATCGACGAGGCGCTCTGCGTCGGCTGCGACAACTGCGAGAAGGCCTGCGCCGACAGCCACGAGGGCCTGTCGCGGCTGAACCGCGAGGCCGGCAAAACCTACGCCCAGATCCACGTGCCGACCTCGTGCCGGCACTGCGAGCACCCCTACTGCATGACCGACTGCCCGCCCAACGCGATCCAGCGCGGGCCGGACGGCGAGGTGTTCATCTCCGACGCCTGCATCGGCTGCGGCAACTGCCAGCGGAACTGCCCCTACGACGTGATCCAGATGGACAAGCCGCCGCCGGACAAGCCGGGCCTGCTGGCCTGGATGCTGTTCGGCAAGGGCCCCGGCCCCGGCGAGCCCGACAAGGCCTGGCGCGACAAGCAGCCCAAGGGGCCGGTCGAAAAGGCCAAGGTCGCCATCAAGTGCGACATGTGCCGCGGCAAGGAGGGCGGCCCGGCCTGCGTGCGCGCCTGCCCGACCGGCGCGGCGATCCGCGTGTCACCGGAGGAGTTCCTCTCGGTGGCGCTGCTGGAACGGGGACAAGGCTGACCTGTGGCGGCGGTAGCGGGGCAGACCAAGCGGCGGAAGGGAGCGATCCACGAGAGCTTCCTGGTTCACCGTGGCTTCTACTATCTGAAGCTGGCCACCCTGCTCTGCCTGGTGGTCGTCGTGGGCTACATCTTCCAGGACGCGCGGCCGCATCCGGGCGGGGGCACGCCGCTGGGCTATGTGCTGGGCACGATCGGCGCGGTGCTGATCGTCTGGCTGGCCCTGCTGGGTATCCGCAAGCGCGCGATCACCTCGGGCCACTATTCGCTGAAGGCGTGGGTCTCGGCGCACGTCTATCTCGGCCTGTCGCTGATCGTCATCGCCACCCTGCACACCGGCTTCCACTTCGGCTGGAACGTCCACACCCTGGCCTACGCGCTAATGCTGCTGGTGATCGCCTCGGGCGGCGTGGGCGTCTGGTCCTACGCCACCCTGCCGAAGCGGCTCAGCAACAATCGCGGGGAATCCACCCGCAAGCAGATGCTGGCCCAGATCGCCGCCCTGGACGAAGCCATCCACGACGCGGCCCAGCCGCTGGCGCGCGGCGACGCCGACGTGGTGCGCATCTCGTTGGAGGAGACCGAGATCGGCGGCGGCTTCTGGCGGCGGATCCGCGCCGACTGGCGCGACTGCGCCAACGCGCGGGCGCTGGAGAAGCTCGCCGCCCCGGCCCGCGGCGTGACCGCCAAGGAGCGCCAGGCGCTGGCCAAGGTCGCCGAGCTGATGCAGCGCAAGGGCGAGGCGCTGGCGCTGGCGCGGCGCCAGATGCACATCACCGCCTTGCTGGAGGCGTGGTTGTTCGTGCACGTTCCGGCCACCTTCGCCCTGCTGGCGGCGCTCACCGCGCACATCGTCAGCGTCTTCCTCTATTGGTGACATGGCCCACGCGATCACACTTCGGCTGATCACGCGGCAGGCCGGCGGCGGCGAGATCGTCCGTACGCGTCGGCTGGACAGCGGCGAGGCGCTGATCGGCCGCGCCGCGGAGTGCGACATCGCCCTGCCCGACCTCGCGGTCGACATGCAGCACGCGCTGATGCGGGTGACCGGCGCGGGCAAGGTCAACATCCGCTCGCTGACGGGCCAACCGTTCAAGGTCAACGGCCAGGCCTCGACGGAGGCCAATCTCGACGCGGCGTCCGGGCCGGTGGTCTCGCTCGGCGACTACGACCTGATCCTCGAGTCCAGCACGCCTGCGCCCACCCCGGCGGCGCCCGGGCCCAGCGAAGGCGCCGAAGAGGACGGCGAGGCGGGCGCGGGGGCGCCGGCCGAGGTCGACCGCGCCGGCGACGTCGTCGTCACCGTCAAGGTGCGCGAGGCGGAAAAGGCGCTGAGCCCCAGCGTGTTCTCACTGAAGGCCTCGATGTTCGGCCGGCGGCGGATGGCCTGGACGCTAGGCCTGGCGATCCTGGCGCTCTGCCTGATCCTGCCGTTCGCCGGCCGCGCGGTGCAGGACCACACCCACATCCACCCCGACCGCCAGTGGTCGACGGGGCCGCTTTCCAAGGCGCACGCCTTCCTGGAGAAGGACTGCAAGGCCTGCCACCAGCAGGCCTTCGTGGCCGTGCGCGACAGCGCCTGCCTCTCCTGCCACAAGGCCACCGGCGACACCGCCGCGGTGGACGATCGGGTGAGCCGCCTGGGCAGCCCGTTCCTGCCGCTGCAGATGGCCGACCACGCGCCGCACGATCGGCTGACCAAGGCCTTGCCGCCCCGGCCCCGTTTCAGCGACGAGGCCCAGGAGCTGGTGGCCGCGGCCTTCAATCACCCGACGGACCGCTGCGCGAGCTGCCACCGCGAGCACACCACCGCCCCGCCCGACCCGACGATCAAGCCCACCGCCGACATCGTGCGCCCCGGCAAGCCGGCGCTGATCGTGGTGCGCGACTGCGCCGCCTGCCACAGCCGCCTGAAGATGCGGCTGCCGTCGACGACGCTGATCGACACCCCGGACTGGAACCGCCATCCGGACTTCCGCCCAGAGACGGTGCTCGGCTTCGACGGCGTCCAGCCGCGCCTGCAGCGCGTGGCGCTCACCGCCCATCCGCAGGAGGCCAACGGCCTGACCTTCTCCCACCGCATCCACATGGACGCGACGGGCGGCGTGGCGCGGCAGGGCCAGGTGCTGGGCGTGGGCCGCGGCTATGGTTCGGCGCTCACCTGCGCGTCCTGCCACAAGGCCGACGGGACCGGCGGCTTCCAGCCGATCGAGATGGAGCGCGACTGCAGCGCCTGCCACTCCCTGGCCTTCGCCCAGACCGGGTCCGGCTTCGCGACGCTCCGCCACCACGACATGCGCAACATCACCGGCGTGCTGCGCGGCTCGCTGTCGGCGCAGGAGGCGAGCCGGGTCGATCCGGCGGTGCTGCGCCGCGCCATGGCGCCGGGCGGGCTCTGCTTCGACTGCCACACGATCAAGCCGTCGGCCGGGCCGCTGGGCAAGGAGATCATGCCGGTGAAGCTGGTCGACCGGGTGCTGCCGCGTGGCGACTTCAACCACGCGGTGCCGGCCCACGCCGGCGTCGGGGCGGGCGCGGCCACTTGCGCCGACTGCCACAAGGCCCAGCAGTCGGGCAGCTCCAGCGATTTCCTGATGTCCGGCATCGCCACCTGCAAGGCCTGCCACGGCAAGACCGAGCACCAGACGGTGGCCGCGGCCTCGGCCCAGTGCACCACCTGCCACAGCTACCACGCGCCGGGCGAAGCGCCCCGCACCGGCCAGGACCGGCTGTTCGGCGCCATGGGCCTGGCCCCCGGCGTCAAGCCGCGAGGGTTGCCGACGCTCTAGGGCGCGACCGGCAGGCGGTTCGAGACGAACTGCGCGAACTTCTGCCAGGGCGGCCCGAAGTTCGAGAGGATCACCAGCGTATAGCCGTTGCCGGGAAACGCCCGCAGGTCGCCGTTGGCGCCCGGCCCGCCGCCTTGGTGGCCGACGAACACCGCGCCGTTTTCGGCCTGGCCCGTCACGTCGTAGGGGTAGGTCTTGCCGCCGATCTTCGCCTGGCCGCGCAGCAGCAGGTCGGTGTGCGCCGCGTCGAGCAGGCGCCCGGCGGTCAGCGCGTTGGTGAACTTCAGCAGGTCGCCGGCGGTGGCGTAGGACCCGCCGGCCGGGGTCGGGCCGAACCCCCCGATCTCGGCGGCAGGCGCCATCCTGCCGTCGACCAGGGTGTAGCCCAGCGCCCGACGCGGCACGGCCGCCGTGCGCGGCAAGGTTCCCGCGCCGCTCATGTCCGCGGGCGTGAAGACGTGGTCGCGCAGGTAGTCGCCCCAGGTCTGGCCGGAGACCCTTTCGACGATCCGGCCGAGGATGATGAAGCCGAAGTTGGAATAGCCGCGCCGGCTGCCGGGCTCGAACTGCGGATCGCGGGCGCCCAGCCGGGCGATGTAGTCGGCGGGCGTGCGCAGTTCGTCACGATGCCGGTCGAGCTCGGGACCGAACATGTCGCCCGTGCCGCCGGTGTGGGTGAGCAGCTCGTTGACCGTCACCTTCGCCGCCACCGTGGCGTTGGGATAGTCCGGCAGGTAGCGGCCGACCGGCGCGTCGAGGTCGATCTTCCCGGCCTCAGCCAACTGCATCACCGCGACGGTCGTGAACAGCTTGCCGATCGAGGCCAGGCCCAGCCGGCTCTGCAGGGTCATCGGCACGCCGCGCGCGCGATCCTCTTGCCCGCTGGCATATTGGAAGATCGGCTTTCCGTCCTTGGCGAGCAGCAGCACGCCGGAGAACACGCCCGCCGCCGTGTCCCGGTCGAGCTTGGCCTTGAGCGCGCTCAGCAGTTGCGCCTCGCTCAGCACGGGCAGCGGCGGCGCGGTGGGCGGCCTGGGGACCATGCGCGGCTGCAGCAGGGTGATGCGATGCGGCTCTGCGGCCTCCACCAGCAGGGTGATCTCGTCGAAGCTGTCGGTGTCCTTCTCAGCCAGGACCACCGAGACCGCGTTGGGCGTGGGCGCCGTGACCTTGAAGGGAATAAGCGGCCCGGTCGTGCCGCGCACGTCAACAAGGAGGTCCGGCGCACTCCGGTCGCCCGGCATCGCCTCGCGCAGATAGGCCTTGAGCGCCGCCGCGTCGCCGCGGTTGAACACCTCCAGCCACTCGCCGAAGCGTTTGCCGGCGGGTGTTTCTGGCAGCGGGGCGGCCGTGGTGACGAGCGACTGCGCGGCGCTGGGCGATGCGATCAACAGCGGCCCCGTGATGAGGGCGACAGCGGCCATGGCGGTCACAGTGGCCCTCATCTCTCGCCCCGCCCATGTTGCACTTTACATATGTAATATGTGCATGCGCAGACAGCCAGGTCAACCCGCGGACCGCTCGGCGCTATGCGGGGCGCAGGCTCCGCCGCCAACGGCGCATCATGCCGCCGACGCCGCCGAAGCCGACCAGCATCAAGGCCCAGGCGGCCGGCTCGGGCACGACGTTGAGCCGCAGCACATAGTCGGCGCGGCCGTCGGCCGCGAACGCCGCCGGCGCATAGCCGAACGACATCCGGTCGGCGCCGGTGACGCCGGTCGTCACGATCGAGATGGCGCCGAAATTGAACACCGGGGTCCCGGCAACCGCCAGGTTCGGAACGATGGCGGTCTGGGTCAGCGTGCGGCCGTTGCTCAGCGTGAGCGCTACGGAGATGCTGTCGCCGGCGATCATGAAGTCGGTGCCCGCCCACGGGTTGCCGAAGGTGAGGTAGTGGCCGAACCCGAGATCGATCTCCTTGGTCGCCGTGTCGTTCAGGAACGGGTTGTCGAGCGCGCCACTCAGGGTCACGCCCACGGGCGAGCACGGCGAGCCATTGATGGTGTCCTCGCAGTTCGGGATCGCGCCATGATAGTAGAGCAGCGAGGTAATCGTGGTGGCCGCGCGGCTCGCGGGCGCCTGCGACAGCCCCAGGGCCAGCGCCGACAGCAGCAGCGTCTTCACCCGCACGGGACCCGTGCGTCTCTCAGTCGGCATTCGGTTACTCCACGAATTGGCCCGTGTAGGGCCGGTCAGGGCGCCAGCCCTATTGCGGCTGGGCGACCACGCGCAGGTAAGGCTTCACGGTCTTCCATCCGCCGGGGAACTTCTGCCGGGCCTGTTCGTCGGAGACGGCCGGCGGGATGATCACGTCCTGGCCGGGGCGCCAGTTCACCGGCGTCGCGACCGCGTGCTTCGCCGTCAGCTGGCAGGAATCGAGCAGCCGCAGGACCTCGTCGAAGTTGCGCCCGGTGCTCATCGGGTAGGTCAGCATGGCCTTGATCTTCTTGTCCGGGCCGATGACGAACACCGAGCGCACGGTGGCGTTGTCCGCCGCCGTGCGGCCTTCGGACGTCGTGCCCGCGCCCTCCGGCAGCATGTCGTAGAGCATGGCCACCTTCAGGTCGGGATCGCCGATCATCGGATAGGTGACCGCATGCCCCTGGGTTTCCTCGATGTCGTCGGCCCACCGGGAATGGTTCTCCACCGGGTCGACGCTGAGGCCGATGATCTTGGCGCCGCGCTTGTCGAACTCGGGTTTCAGGCCCGCCATATAGCCCAGCTCGGTGGTGCAGACGGGCGTGAAGTCCTTGGGGTGCGAGAAGAGGATGGCCCAGCCGTCCCCGATCCAGCTGTGGAAGTCGATATTGCCCTGGGTCGTGTTGGCGATGAAATTCGGGGCTTCCGAATTGATCCGCAAGGACATGGCCGTCTCCTGATTGCCCGGCCCTGATCTGACTGGACGGGCGCTGGTTGTGACGCCCGGCAAGCTGCCCGCCGCCTGGCCGCGCGTCCTGAACGGACCCCGAAAAATTTCCGAAATCCGCGGAAGCGGCTAAGGTTGCCGCCCATGAGTGCTTGGGGGTTGGGACCGTTTCGTCTTGAGGCGCAGGGTGACCTGCTGTTCCGGGGAAACGAGCCCGTGGCGCTCGGCAGGCGCGCGATTGCGCTCTTGCGGGCCCTGATAGAGCGGCCCGGCGACTTGGTTTCGAAGGACGCCCTGATCGCCGCGGCCTGGCCCGGCCAGATCGTCGAGGAAAGCAATCTCTCGGTTCAGATCGCAGCCCTGCGGCGCGCCCTCGGAGAGGTCCCCGGCGCCGAGCGCTGGATCGAGACCATGCCGCGCCGCGGCTATCGCTTCATCGGCCCTGTCGAGGCCCACGCGCAGAAGGTCGTGGCGCGAACCGCCCAGGTCTCACCGAGCGGGGCTGAGCGGCGGCAGATCACCGTGATCTCCTGCGAGCTGGTCGGCATGTCGGGTGAGGCCGATGGGGTTGGCCTGGAAGACCTGCGCGAGGCCAACACGGCCTTTCAGCGGTGCGCGGCCGAGATGGCCGACCGCCACGGCGCACGGGTCGTCAGCCAGCTTGGGAACGCCGCGCTCCTGCTCTTCGGCTATCCGACGACCCTCGAACACGACGCCGAACGGGCCGTCCGCGCGGGGATTGAACTGCGCGCCGCGGTCAGGGCCCTGAAGCCGGTCGCCGGCATGGCGATGCGGTGCCGGACCGGCATCGCCACCGGCATGGCGATCGTCGGCGAGCCCGAGACGGGCGGCGCGCCAGAAGACCCCGAGATCGTCGGCGAGCCGCTGAACCTGGCCATCCAGCTTCGGCTGTCGGCCCAGGCCGACGGCGTGGCGATCGAACCGGCCACGCGCGGCCTGGTCGGCGACCTGTTCGACTGTCGCGACTTCGGCGCCGTCGCGACGCCGGGCCGCGCCGAGCCGGTGCGCGCCTGGCAGGTCATGGGCGAAGGTTTGGTCGCCAGCCGGTTCGAGGCCCTGCGTGGCGGCGCGCGTCCCGCCCTGGTCGGCCGCGACGAGGAGATCGCTCTGCTGCTGCGCCGCTGGGCGCGGGTCGCCGGCGGCGATGGTCAGGTGGCGCTGATCAGCGGCGAGCCCGGCCTTGGCAAGTCGCGCCTGGCCGCCGAGCTGGAAGCGCGGCTGCAAGACGTTCCCCATGGCGCGCTGCGCTATTTCTGCTCGCCCCACCACCAGGCCAGCGCGCTCCATCCCTTCGTCGACCAGCTCGAACGCGCCTCGGGCGCGGCGCGGGACGGTCTGTCGGCCACACGGCTGGAGAAGCTCGCCGCGCAGCTGGCCGGCGCCGCCTTGCCGCAGGACGATGTCGCGCTGCTCTCCGATCTCCTGGGGTTGCGGACACCGGGCGGCGACGCCCTTGCGACCCTGAGCGCGCGGCGCAAGATGGAGCGGACGCTTGAGGCCTTGCTCCGACTTTGGGAAGGCATGAGCCACCAGCGGCCGCTCATCGTCACGTTCGAGGACGCCCATTGGCTCGACGCCACCTCGCGGGAGCTGCTCGATCTCGCCGTCGAGCGCGTGCGGGGCCTGCCCGTGCTGCTGATCGTGACCTTTCGCCCGGAATTCAGGCCGCCCTGGACGGGCCAGCCGCACGTGACGGCGCTGGCGCTCACGCGCCTGGACCAACGCGACCGGATCGCCATGGCGGCGCAGGTCGCCGGCCGGGCGCTGCCGCGCGCCGTGGCGGAGCAGATCGCCGAGCGCGCCGACGGCGTGCCGCTGTTCGTCGAGGAACTGACCAAGAGCGTGCTGGAAAGCGGCCTGTTGCGGGCCGAGGCGGATCGCTTCGTCCTGGACGGGGCCCTGCCCCCGCCCGCCATCCCGACGAGCCTCTACGCATCCCTGCTGGCCAGGCTCGATCGGTCAGCTTCGGTGCGACAGGCGGCCCAGGCCGGCGCGGTGATCGGGCCTGAGTTTTCCTACCCGCTGGTGCGCGCGGTCTGCCGTCTTCCCGAGGACCAGCTTCAAGCCGCCCTGGCCGAACTGGTCGCCTCGGAGCTCGTGTTCCAGCGCGGCCTGCCGCCGGAGTCGGTCTACAATTTCAGGCACGCGCTGGTGCAGGACGTGGCCTACGACAGCCTGGTGCGCGACGGCCGGCGCGAGCTGCATGCGGCCGTCGCCCAGGCCCTGGAGGCGCAGTCCCCGGAGCTGATGGAGACCCGGCCCGAGCTGTTCGCGCATCACTACGCCGAGGCCGCGCTGACCGAGAAGTCGATCAGCGCCTGGGCGAAGGCCGGCCAGCGGTCCGCCGCGCGCTCGGCGCTGGCGGAGGCGGCCGTGCAATTCCAAAGGGCGCTGGATCAGCTCGCCCTGACCCCCGAAACGCCCCGACGCCTGCACCGCGAACTGGAACTTCGCAGCGCCCTGGGCGCGGTGCTGCGCTTCGTCAAAGGCCAGGCGGCGCCGGAGACCGGCCGCGCCTACGCCCGCACGCGAAGCCTCTGGGAGCAGCTCGGATCGCCGGAGGCGTTTCGCCATGTGCCCTATGGGCAGTCGATGTTTCACGTCTACAGCGGCGAACTCGACCTGGCGCGGCGTGTCGGCGAGGACCTGCTCAGCTTGAGCGAGGGGCGCCGGGACTCGGCCGGCCTCGTGCTGGGGCACAGCGCCACGGGACAGAGCCTCCTGCTGGCGGGCCGGTTCGCCGACTCGCGCCCGCATCTGGAAAAGCTGCTGGCGATCTACGACCCTGCGACCCACGCCGGCCTCGTCCAGCAGGCAGGTTCCCACCCGTTGATGACGCAGGCGTTCCTTGGGCTCGCCCTGTTCTGTCTCGGCTTTCCGGATCAGGCGATGGCGCGCAGCGCCGCCGCCATCGCCGACGCGCGCCGGCTGACGCACCCCACCTCCCTGGCCGTCGGTCTGGCGATCGGCGCCCTGCAGGCGTCGTTGGTCGGCGACGCCGCCGCCGCGGCGCAGCGGGCGCGTGAGCTGGAGGTCGTGGCGACGGAGCAGGGCTTGCCGTTCTACCAGGCCTGGGCCGCCATCTATCTCGGCCGCGCCAGGGTCCAGGATGGCGATGTGGACGGCGGCATCGCACTGCTGCGCAGTGGCGTGAACGCCTATCGGGCCACCGGGGCGGTGATGTGGCTGCCGCATTTTCTCAGTCTCCTGGCCGCGGGACAGGAGGTCGCCGGCCAGGTCGAAGACGCCACGGCCTCACTGGACGAGGCGAGCCGGATCGTCGCCGGCACGGGGGAGCGCTGGTTCGCCGCCGAGCTCTGCCGGCGCAAGGGAGAGCTGCTGCTGCGGCAGGGGGACGCCGAGGCCGCTGCCGAACGCTTTGGCGAGGCCATCGCCCTGGCGCGGGAACAGGACGCCCGGCTGTGGGAATTGCGCGCCGCCATGAGCCTCACACGGCTCCGCTGTGGCCAGGATCGCCGCGCCGAGGCCCGCGAGCTGCTCGCACCGGTCCTGGCCTGGTTCTCCGAGGGTCTCGGCACGCACGACCTTCAGGAGGCCAAGGCCCTGCTTGCGACGGCGCAGGCGCCGGCCGAGCGCCTCACGTCACAAGCGGACTGAGCCTACACCACCCCGTAGGCCAGCATCGCGTCGGCGACCTTCTTGAAGCCGGCGATGTTGGCGCCGCGGACGTAGTCGATGACCTTGGAGTCCTTGCGCCCGCCGTGCTCGACGCAGCGCTCGTGGATGCCGGCCATGATGTCCAGCAGGTGCTGTTGCAGGTCGGCTTCCTTCCACGAGATGCGCGCGGAGTTCTGGCTCATCTCCAGGCCGGAGACCGCCACGCCGCCGGCGTTGGCCGCCTTGCCCGGCGCGTAGAGGATCTGCGCTTGCTTGAAGACGTGCACGCCATCCAGGTCGGTGGGCATGTTGGCGCCTTCCGACACCGCCTTGCAGCCGTTGGAGACCAGGATCTTGGCCTCCGCGCCATTGAGCTCGTTCTGGGTGGCGCACGGCAGGGCCACATCGCAGGCGACGCCCCAGGGCCGCGCGCCGTCGCCGTGGAAGGTCGCGCCCTTGAACTCCTTGACGTATTCGCTGATCCGGCCGCGGCGCTTGTTCTTCAGGTCCTTGATCCAGTTGATCTTGGTCTGGTCGATGCCGTCGGGGTCGTGGATGAAGCCCTCGCTGTCCGACAGGGTCAGCACCTTGCCGCCGAGCTGGGTGGCCTTCTCCGCGGCGTGGGTCGCCACGTTGCCGGAGCCAGAGACCACGACGGTCTTGCCGGCCACGTCGTCGCCGACGTTCTTGAGCATGTTCTGCAGGAAGTAGACGCAGCCGTAGCCGGTGGCCTCGGTGCGGATCAGGCTGCCGCCGTACTCCAGCCCCTTGCCCGTGAGCACGCCGGTGAACTCGTTGGTGATGCGCTTGTACTGGCCGAACATGTAGCCGATCTCGCGGCCGCCCACGCCGATGTCGCCGGCCGGCACGTCCACGTCGGCGCCGATATGGCGGTAGAGCTCGGTCATGAACGATTGGCAGAAGCGCATGACCTCGTGGTCGGACTTGCCCTTCGGGTTGAAGTTGGAGCCGCCCTTGCCGCCGCCCATGGGCAGGCCGGTGAGCGCGTTCTTGAAGGTCTGCTCGAAGGCCAGGAACTTCAGCACGCTCTCGGTCACCGAGGGGTGGAAGCGGATGCCGCCCTTGTAGGGGCCGATGGCGTTGTTGTTCTGCACCCGCCAGCCGCGCTGCACGCGGATGTTGCCCTTGTCGTCCTCCCAGCAGACCCGGAAGCTCATCACCCGGTCCGGCTCGGCGATACGCCTAAGGATCTGGTACTCGTGGTACTGCTCCTTGTCGGCGATGAAATCGAAGATGTCCTCGGCCACTTCCCGGACCGCCTGGACGAACTCCGGCTGGCCCGGATTGCGCTTCTCGACGCCGGCGATGAACCGCTCGAGATCGACGTGATCACTGGTCGCCATGATGCTTGCCCCCACCGTTGGGGGGCCCGCACCGGCCATGCCCGGCGCCCAACGGCCCGCCCCCGAAAGCTAGATAACGCCGAAATCGCGGAAAGCTTAAGCCCCTAGCCGATTAAGCGAACTCCGGCCCCGGTTCTCCTGAGGGAGGAAGGGCCTTCACAAAGCTCCGCAAATGGACCCAACTCTCAGACCGGGGTTCGGGGAACGCACGCATGACCAAGGCATCTGATCTGTTCATCGCCTGTCTGGAGGAGGAAGGCGTCGAGTACGTCTTTGGGGTCCCCGGCGAGGAGAACCTCGATTTCCTCGACAGTCTGTCGCGGTCCAAGAAGATCAAGCTGATCCTGACCCGCCACGAGCAGGGGGCGGGCTTCATGGCCGCGACCTACGGCCGGCACACCGGCAAGGCCGGGGTCTGCGTGGCCACGCTGGGGCCGGGCGCCACCAACTTCGTGACCGCCGCGGCCTATGCCCAGCTGGGCGGCATGCCGATGATGATGGTCACCGGCCAGAAGCCCATCAAGAGCTCCAAGCAGGGCCGGTTCCAGATCCTCGACGTGGTGGCCATGATGGGGCCGCTGACCAAGTTCACCCACCAGCTCGCCAGCGCCGACAACATCCCGTCCCGCATCCGCGAGGCCTTCCGCCTGGCGCAGGAGGAGAAGCCCGGCGCTGTCCACCTGGAGTTCCCGGAGGACATCGCCCACGAGCAGACCGACTCCACGGCCTTCGCCCGGAGCAACGCACGCCGGCCGATCGCGGACGAGAAGTGCATCAAGGCCGCCGCGCGCCGCATCGAGCAGGCCAAGTCGCCGATCCTGGTGATCGGGGCCGGCGCCAACCGCACCATGACCAGCCGGATGCTGCGCGAATTCATCGAGAAGACCGGCATCCCCTTCGTCTCGACCCAGCTCGGCAAGGGCGTCGTCGACGAGATGAGCCCGAAGTTCATGGGCTGCGCGGCGCTGTCGGCCGGCGACTTCGTGCACCGCGCCATCGGCGCCGCCGACCTGATCATCAACGTCGGCCACGACGTGATCGAGAAGCCGCCGTTCTTCATGCAGAAGGGCGGCGCGGAGGTGATCCACATCAACTTCCGCTCGGCCGAGGTGGACCCGGTCTACTTCCCGCAGTTCGAGGTGATCGGCGATATCGGCAACGCCATCTGGCAGATCAAGGAAGACATCAAGGTCCAGCCGCACTGGACCTTCGCGACCATGGAGAAGGCCCGCGCCGCCGAGATCGCCCACACGGCGAGCCAGGTGGGCGACACGCGCTTCCCGATCTATCCGCAGCACCTGGTGGACCAGATCCGCAAGGCCATGCCGGACAATGGCATCATCTGCCTGGACAACGGGGTCTATAAGATCTGGTTCGCGCGCAACTATCCGGCGCGGATGACCAACACGGTGCTGCTGGACAATGCGCTGGCCACCATGGGCGCGGGCCTGCCGTCGGCCATGGCGTCCTCGATGGTCTATCCGGACCGCAAGGTCATGGCGATCTGCGGCGACGGCGGCTTCATGATGAACAGCCAGGAGATGGAAACCGCCGTCCGGCTGAAGCTCAACATCACCGTGTTGATCCTCAACGACAATTCCTACGGCATGATCCGCTGGAAGCAGGCCAACATGGGCTTCAAGGACTGGGGCCTGACCTACAACAACCCGGACTTCGTGAAGTACGCCGAGAGCTACGGCGCCAACGGCTATCGCGTGGAAAAGGCGGGCGACCTGCCGAAGCTGCTGGAGACATGCCTGAACAGCCCGGGCGTGAACCTGATCGAGGTTCCGGTGGACTATTCCGACAACGACCCGATCCTCAACAAGCAGATCAAGGAGCTGAGCGCCAAGGTCTGACGACCCGCGCCCTTCCCCATGGCCGTCGCGCTCAAGTCCTCCTATCCGCTCTACCTCGCCAACGAGGCCCGCAGTCCCAACCAGGACCTGGCGGTCACCGACAAGTTCACCGGCGAGGTGGCCTTCCGCGTGGCCCAGGCCGACGCCGCCACCATCGACGCGGGCATCGCCGCCTGCGTCGAGGCGGCTGAGCCCATGGCCCGGATGGCGGCCTATGAGCGCCAGGCGGTGCTGGCCCACTGCGTCACCCGCTTCACGGAGCGGTTCGAGGAACTGGCGCTGGCGCTCTGCATCGAGGCCGGCAAGCCGATCCGCGACAGCCGCGGCGAGGTGGGCCGCCTGATCGACACCTTCCGCATCGCCGCCGAGGAGAGCGTGCGCATCGTGGGCGAGGTCCAGCCGCTGGACATCTCGCCCCGCGCAAAGGGCTATCAGGGCATGTGGAAGCGCGTGCCGATCGGCCCCTGCTCCTTCGTGAGCCCCTTCAACTTCCCGCTCAACCTGGCGGCCCACAAGATCGCCCCGGCGCTGGCCGTGGGCTGCCCGTTCGTGATGAAGCCGGCGTCGCGCACCCCGCTGGGCGCCATCATCATCGGCGAGGTGCTGGCCGAGACCGACCTGCCCAAGGGCGCCTTTTCCATCCTGCCGGCCCACCGCGAGGGCGCGGACCTGTTCACCACCGACGAGCGGCTGAAGCTGCTGTCCTTCACCGGCTCGCCCGATGTGGGCTGGGACCTGAAGGCGCGGGCCGGCAAGAAGAAGGTGGTGCTGGAGCTGGGCGGCAACGCCGCCGTCATCGTCGACGAGGACATCACGGGCGCCGACCTGGACGACGCCGTCGAGCGGATCATCTTCGGGGCCTTCTACCAGTCGGGCCAATCCTGCATCGGGGTGCAGCGGATCCTGATCCACGACGCCATCTACGACGAGCTGGTCGGCCGCCTGGTGGCCAAGACCAAGACCCTGATCGCCGGCGACCCGAGGGACGAGAAGACCTTCATCGGCCCTATGATCGACGTGAAGGAAGCCACCCGCCTCGACAACTGGATCCAGGCCGCCACGGCCTCGGGCGCGAAGCTGCTCTGCGGCGGCAAGCGCGAGGGCGCCATGCTCGAGGCGACCCTGCTGGAGGGCGTCGGCCACGCGGCCAAGCTCTACACCGAGGAAGCCTTCGGCCCGGTGGCGATCATCTCGCGCTTCAGCGACTTCGGCGCGGCCCTGGACGAGGTCAATGACAGCAAGTTCGGCCTGCAGGCGGGGGTGTTCACCCGCGATCTGTTCAAGATGCTGGAGGCCTGGGACCGGCTGGACGTGGGCGGCGTGGTGATCGGCGACGTGCCCAGCTATCGCGTGGACAACATGCCCTATGGCGGGGTCAAGGACTCGGGCCTCGGCCGCGAGGGCGTGCGGTTCGCCATGGAAGACATGACGGAAATTCGGAACCTCGTCATCCGTAGGCGTTGAGCGTTCGTACCTTCTCGAAGGGGACGAGTTTGGCCGGGGAAGCCTCGCGTGCTGACCATCGCTCAGATCACCGACCTGCACGTCACGACCCGTGACGACCCCTTGAGTCAATTGAGAAATCAGCAGCGGCTGCGCCAGGTGCTGCGCGCGATTCATGAGCTCAGACCCCGCCCCGTAGCGATCATCGCGTCGGGCGACCTGGTCGATCACGGCCGGCCGGACGAGTACGACGCGCTGAAATCCATCCTCTCCGAGGCCGAGATCCCGATCTACTACGGGGTCGGCAACCACGACCGGCGCGCGGCCTTCCTCGAGGCGTTCGGCGGCCCCATGGCCCGGCGGGACCCCAACGGCTTCATCCAGTACGCCGTCGATTTCGGCGAGCTGCGCCTGGTGGTCTGCGACACCCTCGAAGAGGGCAAGAACGGCTCCGGGTTCGACGCCGCGCGCGCGGCGTGGCTGGCGGAGACCCTGGATCAGGACGCCAAGACGCCGACCGTGCTGGTCCTGCACCATCCGCCGATCCTGAGCGGCGTGAAGTGGATGGACCCAGAGCCGGACGCCCCCTGGATCGGCCTGCTGGCCGGCGTGCTCAAGGGGCGCGACCAGGTGCGGGTGGTGCTCTGCGGCCACGTCCACCGCGCCTTCCACGGCCTGCTGGCGGGGCGCCTGGTGGCGACCTCGCCCGCCACCTCGATCCAGGTCACGCTCGACCTCACCGACATCGACCGCCAAAAGCCCGACGGGCGAGAAATCCTGGTGGCGGAGCCGCCGGGTTATGTATTGGTGGTGGCCGACGGGGGCCGCATCACCACCCACGTTTGCGTAGCCGGTGAGTTCGAGCCGGCGGTAGTCTATACGCGGCCCTTCAAAATGGATTGAGATGGCCGACAGACCCAGCGGACTCCTGGCGCGGTTGGCCGCGAGCCTTTCGCAGCTGCGCCAGGCCCGCGGCGCGTGGGCCGACGCCGCGATCATCGCCGGCGTCGCCACGGCGGCCGCCCTGGCCGCCCTGGCGCTGAGCACCACAGCCCCGTTCCGGTTCATCGAGAACCTGACCTACGACCTGCGGGTCGCCCATATCGCGCCCAAGCCGCCGAGCGACTTCGTTATCGTCAAGATGGACGACGCGGCGATCAACGCCATGAAGGACGCCTCGCCCTGCCACTGCCTGTCGCCGATCAACAAGGTCTGGCTGGCTGACCTGATCGCCGCGCTGGACGCCAAGGGGGCCAAGGCGATCGGCGTCGACTACCTGCTCGACACCTGGGCGCCGGGCGGGGAATTCGAGGAATTCGAGAAGCGGCTCGCGGGCGTCAAGGCGCCGGTGATCGCCGCCGTCGACCCGGCCTATCGGCCCGGCATCGACTTCCCGATCTCCCGGAAGCTGCGCTATGCCGACGCGCGCGCCCTGATGACGGTCGATTTCGACGATGTGGTGCGCCGCTACGATCCCCGGCCCGGCCGCACCCGGGCGCTGGCCGCCGAGATGGCCGCGGCGCTGGGGGCCAAGCCGCCGAGCGCCGACTTCGCCATCCGCTACCGCCGTCCCTACGCCGGCGCGAGCGGCGAGAACGAGGGCGCCATCGCCCCCTCCTATTCGGCGGCCTTCGTGCCGGTCCTGCCGGACACGCTGTTCAAGGGCAAGATCGTGATGATCGGGGCGGTCAGCCGCTCGTCCCACAGCGACGCCGACACCATCAAGGAGGACATGCACACCACGCCGATCCGCTTCCTGAAGGGCAACTACTACGGCACGCCCGGCGTCGAGGTGCACATGCACGCGCTCGCGCAGATGCTGCGCGGCGACCGGATCCGGGCGCCGGGGGCGCTGTGGGCGGGGATCATCGTGCTCGCCGCGGCCCTGGGCGGGGCGGCGCTGGGGCGCGGCACCGACCGGTGGTGGGTGGCGATCGCCATCGTGCTGCTGATGCTGGTGGGGGCCACCGCCGCGTCCATCCTGGTGTTCTACTGGTTCTCGCTGACCGCGCCGGTCACCGCGCCGTTCATCGCCTTCGCCTTCGCCTTCTTCGTGATGAGCCGGCTGGCCGCGGCCGAGCTCAACAGCCAGCGAGCGTTCTACTCCGCCACCCTGGAGCGCTATCTGGCGCCGCAGGTCATCGACCGGATCGTCGAGGGGCGCGCGGCGGTGAAGATCGGCGCCGACCAGCGCGAGATCACGGTGATGGTGTCCGACCTGGAGAACTTCTCCAATCTGGTGGCCGGCCTGCCGCTGGAGACCTTCCAGGAGGTGATCAACGGCTACTTCGACGGCCTGATCGAGATCCTCTGGAAGCACGAGGCGATGATCGACAAGATGACCGGCGACGGCCTGATCGTGATGTTCGGGGCCCCGGTCTCGTTCCCCGATCACGCCGACCGGGCGCTGGCCTGCGCGCGCGACATCGACGTCTTCGCCGAGAAGTACCGCGCCGAGATGCTGGCCAAGCACGGCATCTTCGGCCACACGCGTATGGGCCTGGACTCGGGCATCGGCCTGGTGGGCAATTTCGGCGGCGAGCGGCGCTTCAACTACACGGCCTATGGCGAGGTGGTGGTGATCGCCGCGCGGCTGGAGGCGGCCAACAAGACCTTCGGCACCCGCATCCTGTTCTCCGGCGCCACCCAGCGGCAGGCCAAGACCGCAGGCGCGACCCGCGCGGTGGGCGAGATCGACCTGAAGGGCGTGCCGATCCCCATCGAGGCCTACACCCTGGTCTGAGGCGGCGCGCATCGGCCGTTGCGACATCGCCCGTTGCGGCCGGGCCGCCACCCGCCCAAGCTCGCCCCCAAACCGCGGGGGAACGCGCATGATCAACCTCGGCCGCCGGGTCTATGGCCTGGGCGCGATCCTGATCGGGGTCACCGGGCTGGCCCTGGACGACTTCGCCGCCATGGGCCTGCCGGGCGCGGCGCACATGCCGGGCCACCAGGCGATCGCCTATGGCTGCGCCGCCCTGCTGGTCGGGGCCGGCGTGGCGATCAACCTGCCCCGCGTGGCGGGCGCCGCCGCCCTGATCCTGGCGGGCTATTTCGCCCTGTGGCTGGTGGCCCTGAACCTGACCCATGCGGCGGCCCAGCCGATGGTCTGGGTGTCCTGGGAGGACGTGGCGGAGAAGACCGCCATGGTGCTGGGCGGCCTGCTGGCCTACGCCCTGACCCCCGGCGCCAAGGCGGCGTGGGCGGCGGCGATCACGCGGTTCGCGCCGCGGGTGTTCGGCGTCTGCGCCGTGGTGTTCGGAACGAGCGAGTTCGTCTACGCCAAGTTCACCGCCTCGCTGGTCCCGGCCTGGCTGCCGCCGTCGCAGCTGTTCTGGACCGACGCCACGGGCGCAGCGCACATCGCCGCGGGCCTGGCGATAGCGGGCGGGATCCAGGCGCGGTGGGCGGCCGTGGGCCTGACGGCCATGTACCTGGTCTTCCAGCTGATCGTGCACCTGCCCCGCGTGATCGCCGGTCCGGCGCATGCCGGGGCCTGGTCGGAGAACGCGGTCAACCTGCTGCTCTGCGGCGCCGCGTGGTGCCTGGCCGACGCGCTTGGCCGGCCGAAGGCTGAGGCCTAGCGCGCCGCGGCGATCCAGGCGGCGAGATCGGGGTCGTCGGTGACCCGATAGGGCCGGTCGAAGGCGTCGACGAAGAACCGCTCCATCTCGTCGCGATGGAAGGGCCGCGCGCCCAGGCGGCCGAACACCGCGATCTGGTGGCCGGTCTCGTCCACGGCGCGGTCGCGGTCCAGGCCCTTGGAGAGCGCCAACGCCGGCGTAGCGGTCTTCGCCCAGGCGATCAGCTCGGGCTTCGGCGCCGGCGAGAAGCCGTAGAAGTTGGGCTGGCTGGACGGGCTGGTGAGCTGGATCACCTTCATCCCGTTCCTACCGTCGGCCACATAGGCGAACAGCGAGGCGTTGGTGGAGCCGACCACCACATCCTCGGCGTCGTTGAGCGCGCCGGCCGCATTGAACGCCTGATAGACCCTCGGGTGCTCCGGCTGCTTCACGTCGACGATGACCAGGCCGTCCTTCTTGGCCGCCACATAGGCGTAGGTGCGGGCCACGTAGACGCGGCGCGCATCGGCCAGCGGCACCGTGGCGCCGGGCACCACCACCGGGTGCTCGAGACGGCTCACGTCGACCACTTCCAGCCCGCGCGCGTCGGTGACGAACAGGTAGCGGAACTGCAGCGCCGAGGCGCGGACGTCCGGCATCGCCAGCGTCGTCACATGGCGGGGCTTCAGCGGATCGTTGAGGTCGACGACCACCAGGCCGGCGTCGGCGGCGATGTAGGCGTAGTGGCCGCCCAGCGTGATGTGCCGCGCGCCCTTCAGGATATTGCCCGGGTTCCAGGTCACGGCGCGCTTCAGGAAGTTGTTGCGCGGGTCACCGTCGGTGAGCGGGTTCACGTCCACCAGGATCAGGCCTTCCTCGGCGTCGGTGACCACGGCGTAGTTGTAGATCGGGTGGAACGCCTGCTCCTGGTTCTCGGCGCGGTTCTGGGCGGTGCTGCGCAGCGGCGCGATCGACTGGTTGGTGGGCAGCGCCATGCAGGTGGCGTTCTTGGACGCGATGTGGGTGTCCTGGCCCAGCGGCGACAGCGGCGCGGTGATGATCTTCTGCGAGATGTCCTTGTTGGCGATCGAGGCCACGTCGTAGACGCGGAAGCCGCCCTTCCCTTCGGCCACGTACATGTATTCGCCGCGCAGCTGCAGGCAGCGCGCCGCGCCGCCGGTCTTTTCGGTGACGTTGGTGATCTCTTCGGCCGCCTCGGCCTCGCCGCCCTTCAGGCCCTTCGCGAACGGTCCGCCGCGGCGCCAGTTGATCAGCTCGCGATGGTTCTTCTCCACGTGCAGCTTGTAGAAGTCGGGATAGGCGTACTTCTGCAGGTAGGAGCCGAACACCGCCTGCGGCTCGTTCCACTCGGTGACCCGCACCGCCTCGATGCCGCCGTCCAGACCGACCCAGGCATGCATGCCCACGAAGTTGACCGTGTTGGTCCCCAGCAGCATCAGCTGGGCCATGATGGCGTTGTTGTCGTTGGCTTCGGAGACGTGGCAGTCGCTGCAGGTCTTGGTCTCGGTCTTGCGCACCGTGTGGGCGAAGTGCGGCGCGAAGGCCTGGCTGGAGAAGCCCGACGCCGAGATCGGAGGCTGCTGCACATAGATCCGGTCGCGGTTGATGTTGGTGGAGCTCAGCACCAGCGCCGAGGATGAGCGCACCGGCGCGATGGTGGCGCCCTTGGTGGTCATGTGGCGGCCGAGCTGGAACATGTCGTCGCGCGCCACCTGCGGATTGTAGGTGGCGTAGTTGCGCGTTTCCTCGCCCTCGAAGTGGTGCGACTTGGTCTTCCAGTTGGCCTCGATCGGCAGATGGCAGCCGCCGCAGGACGGCGTCCACGACGTGTGGCAGGCGAAGCATTCCATCTCGCCGTCCTTGTGGGCGAGGTTCTCCTTGGCCACGCCCGGACCCCACTGGAACGGCTTGCCGTCCTTGGTGATCTTGCCCATCAGCTTGGCGCGCGCGGCCTTGGGGTTGAAGTCCGGGCTCGCGCGGTCGACCGAGTCCTTCACCAGGTGGACCTGCCACTCCAGCGTCGGGTCGACGATGGAGCGCTGCATCAGCACGCGGCGGCCGTCCTTCTCCACCCACTCGAAGCGGCGCTGGCCGTCGGGGTTGCGCAGCAGCGACAGGTCCGTGCCCTCAGGCCCGGCGGCGACGTTGGAGGTGCGCAGCGTCGGATAGGCGCCCACGGTGCCGTGGCAGTCGCGGCAGCCGATCTCCACGCCATTGGCCACCTCGCCGACGATCAGGCCCGAGCCGTGGCTGTCCTGGCTGAAGTGGCAGTCGGCGCACTGCATGCCCTTCTCGGCGTGGATATCCATCATGTGGACGGCCTTGCCGGGATTGATGCCGGGCGGCACGAACTTGCCTTCCGAGGTGCGGCGCCACTTCTCCGGATCGTCGTTGCTGACGATCTTGCCGTTCTCGTCGAGCAGGTTGCCGTCGCGGTCGCGCTTGAAGACGCCGCGGAAGTTCCAGCCGTGGCCGTGGTAGTCGGCGAACTGGGTGTCGTTCAGCTTCGGATTGAGGTCGAAGACGTTGCGCAGGAAGTCGAGGCTGGCCCAGAGGCCGCGGGGCGCGGCGCCTTCCGGGTTGCGGTCCAGGACCTTGCGCATCTCCTCGGCGGTCGGATAGCGCTGCCGCTCCGGCCACATGCGCGGCGCGTCGGCCTCGTAGTCCCACATGGTGTAGCCGAGGAAGCTGTTCAGGAACATGTTCGGCTGGTGCATGTGGCAGCTCATGCACTGCGAGGTCGGGATCGAGCGCGTGAAGGCGTGCTGGATCGGATGCCCGCTCTCGGTCTTGTCGATGGTCGGGTCGACGCTGGCCGACTGGCCGTCGCGGCCGTACTTGGTCCAGGTGAGCGCGTGGCGCGGCTCGCGGTCGTTGGCGTAGACCACGTGGCAGCCGGCGCAGCCCGAGGTGCGGTAGTCGCCCGGCTGATCGTTGGTGCCCATGAACCACATGAGCGGGTCGTTGAGGCGGGTCTTGTGGATATTGAGCGCGGCGATCGCGATCCGGCTGCCGGTGCCCGGCCCACGGTTGGACTGGCGCAGGTCGGGCCGTCCCGGCTCTTCCAGCCGCTGGATCGCGCCGACGGAGTCCGGCAGGCCGATCTCCGGGAAGCCGGAGGAGATGTTGCGCCCGCCGCGCTCGAACACCCGGAAGATGTCGGACGGCGGCAGCACCTGCCAGGTCGGCAGCGGATAGAGCGTGCCCAGCGCGCCCTTGGCCTTCTGTTCGGGCGTCACCGTCCCGGGCGGCGCCCCCGGGGCCTGGATGCGGGCCGGCTCGCCGTCGCGCGTGTAGGCCTCGCCCAGGATGTAGTTCTTGTTGGGCAGGATGCCGTTGTTGTAGGAGGCGCCGCCCCAGAACATCGCCGTCGTCGCCATCAGCGACCGCTCCGCCTTCTGGATCACCTCCATGTGGCAGGCGCCGCAGGCCTCGCGCACGACGCGGTAGTCTGAGGGGTTCTTGAAGCGCACGAACTCCGGCGCCTCGCGGTTCAGGAGCGTGAAGCTCTCCTTGGGGTTGGCGGAGTGCGGATAGCCCCAGGACTTCGGATAGCGCGGCAGGACGTGGGCCTGGTCGCGCAGCCTGGCGTACTGGGCCGAGGTCTTGGCCAGACCGGCCGGCGCGCTGACGGTGGCGTCGCCGCCGTGGCAGTCGGCGCAACCCAGCACCACGGCCGAGGACTTGTGCATCGATGGCGCGTCCGACGCGGTGTGGCAGCTCTCGCAGCCGACGCTCTTGGCGTGGGCCTGGTCCTCGGTCTCGTTGGCCGGCGCGGCCGGCGCGGTGTGATAGGTCCGCGCGACCGGCTTTTCCTCATCGCCCGCGGCGCGCAGGGAGACCGGCAAGGCGACGAGCAGCGCCGCCAGCGCCGCCATCCCCCAGGTCCTGAGTGTCCCTCGCGCCATGCCGCCCTAGAAGGTGAGAATCGCGTTCAGCAGGATCGAATAGTAGCGGTTGTCCCGATCGCTGTTCGTGAAGAGATCATTGAAGCCGCGGCTCGGGTCGAAGATCGCCACGGAGCCGCGGAACACCAGGTTCTGGCTGACCATCGGCCGCCAGATCAGCGACGCCGAATAGTCCCAGCCCAGGTCCTTCGGGATCGAGCCTTCCTGACGCAGGGTCTGAAGCACCGCGGTGTTGTCGAACCAAAGCCGGTTGATGCTGGTGGTGAGCCGGATGCGCGACGTCAGGTCGAAGTCGGCGCCGCCGCCCAGCAGGATGGTGCCCGGGTTGTTGAAGTTCGACTGGCCCTCTTCCTTCGACGAGCGAAGGCTGTTGAGCACCCCGTTGCGGCCGTTGATCGAGACCGCCCGGCCGCCGCCGACGAACGGGATCGACTGGCGGATCCAGTAGCTGGTGTCGGCGCCGGCGAACTGCGGGTTCTCGAAGATGGCGTCGAAGCCGGTCTCCTTGTTATCGAACGGGTTCTTGTCGCCGGACGCATAGAGCGCCGAGCCCCGCACCCGGATCCAGGAGAAGTCGTAGGAGGGTTCCACCGCGGCGAACCAGCTCGAGATCTTCGCCTTCTGGTTCGTGAAGATCGAATTCTTGTCGTGGCCGGTGGCGTAGTAGGTGGAGCCTGTCAGGTTCAGCCGCCCGATGTGCCCGTCGGCGTTATAGCCAAGATAAACAACGTCGTAGTCGCGCGCCCTAATGTCGCCGATGAGCGACGGCCGGACCGGGAAACCGTTGTCGTCATAGTGGATCTGGCCGGCCTCGCGGTTGCGGTTGTAGACCACGCTGACCTGCGAGGTCATGCCCGGGACCGGCAGGTCCTGGCGGTAGAGGTTGGCGACGAAGACGTCGTCGCGGCGCAGCTTCTGGCCGACGTCGTTGAGGCCGGAATTGGTGTCCTTCTCGATGCGCCGGAAGGCCGCCAGATTGTATTGCCAGCGGTTGTTGTCGCGGTCGCCGAACAGGCGGACGCCGAGCTGGTTGTCCTGGAAAAGAAATCCGCGGAAGTCACTGGAAAACGGCTGGATTCCGACGCGGATGGAATCGAAGTCGTAGCGGTCCGAGACGTTGCGGATGTGGTAGTCGATGAAGGCTTCCTGGACGCCCACGAAGGCGTCGTTGCGGTGCGTCGGATTGCTCGGGCTGATCGACAGGATGCGCTTCTCGGGCACCTGGGCGTAGTTGGCGTTGAAGCCCAGCGTCAGGTGCGCCTCGATCTCCGGCGGCTTGAACGCCGTCGAGCCCTTGGTCAGGGCGACGCCCACCAGGAAGGTCTGGGAGGCCACCAGGCTGGTGGCGCGGCCGAAGTTGTCCAGGCTGCCCGGCCGGTTCGTCGTCTGGCTGCCCACCGGCAGCGGGAAGCTGCGCGGCTCGACCAGGGTGTCGGAGACGCCGGTGAGGGTGAAGAACCAGTCCTTGGTCCCGCGAATCGGCCGGTCGCCCTTCAGGGTGTTCTGGTTGTAGGGGTCGAACCACCGCGAATGGACGCCCACCGCCTCCACCAGCCGCCAGCGGTCGGGGATCGGCAGGACGTCGGTGGGGAAGGCTTCCGGCGGCGGCGCGCGCACCGCGTTCGGATTGGGCGCAATCGCTTGTGGCGCTTGGGGTTGCTCGACGCGGCCGGGGCGGCGGCGGTCCTCCGGCGGCGATGAATCGGGCTGGTTTTCCGAGGCCTGAATCAGGTCGCCAATGATGTCATCCGCCCTGGCGCGATCCGCCACCGGCGCCATGACCAGCAGGAGCGCGAAGAGCAGGCCGCCCCGCATTCCTTATTTTCCCTGACAGACGTTCTGGTCCGAGGTGTCCAGGAACGGTGCAAACGGACAGTTAACGAAAAGCAGCCGCTGGGCGGGCGGTGGTCCCACAACCAGCTGATCGGCTCGGATCGCCGGGTCGGCTTCGGAGATGCTCACCCGCGTCGACGCGTTGAAAACACCCAGGAAAGCGACCATGTCGTCCTGGTCGATGCCGTCGCCGGAGACGCCGATCCCGCCGATGAGTTTTCCGCTCCGATAGATCGGCACGCCGCCCGGGAAGATCTGCAGGCCGTTCTGCAGCCGGTTCTGGCCCGCGGCCACGTCCGGCAGGAAGGTGCAGCGCGCCGGCGTGTCGGCGCCGGCCCCGCCCACGAAGCCCAGATGCTGGCCGATGTTGGTGATCACCAGGGCCGACTGCAGGCCGGTGGAGAACGGGCTCCATTGCGCGATCGGCCGCGACAGCGGGCCGTTCGGGCGGCCCAGCTGGCCGTCCGGGAAATAGGGGCGCGCCAGGTTGCCGATGGAGCGCATGCCGAACGCGGTCTTGCCGGTGAGCGCGTTGGCGTCCGGGAAGAAGTCGCGGACCTTCTGCACGAAGCCGCGCACGTCGGCGCTGGGGTCGCCGCCCAGGTCGGCGGCGGCAAAGGACCCGGAGAAGAAGGTCGCCGAGCGGGCCTTCTGCACGGCGACGTCGGTGCCGAACAGCGCCGCGTCCGGCGCGCGCACCAGACCCAGCACCACGCCGCGCGTGTCGGTCACGGCGATCGACATCTGGGCGCGGCTGTCCGGCGGCTGGCGGATCTGGCCGCGGGTGCGGACCATGATCTTGAACGCCTCTTCCAGGATGGCGGTGACCTCGGCCGCGGTCAGCGGGTTGGTCACCTCGGCGCCGTCGGCGCCGCCGCGGATCGGATAGCGATCCTGGCCCGAGCCGTTGGTGAGGACGTAGGCGCCGGCTTGCGAGAACTCCGCCGTGGTGGCCGCGCGCACGCCGGAGGCCTCGGTTCCGTAGGGCTGGCCCGCCAGGATGGCGCCGGCGAAGTAGCCGTTGACCGCGCTGAGCGCGCCGGTCCCGGCCGCCAGGGAGGCGAAGGGCGTCGCGGTGGAGGGCGCAACCTTCAGCGAGGCGGTCGTGGCGTCGGAATAGCGCAGCGTGGTGCCGCCCACCGAGATGTGCTCGGCGCGGATGCTGTCGGGCGGCTCGAACCCGGCGGTGGCGGCCAGCGCGACGTTTTCTTCGTCGTCGTTGTCGACGTCCTGCACGTTCTTGTCGAAGCCGTAGTCGCCGTCGGACATGACGCCGACGCCGCCCACCAGGGTGCCGTTCTTGTAGAGCGGGAAGCCGCCCGGATCGGCGGCCAGGCCCAGCGGCGAGCGCTTGGGCCCGAGGGTCGCGGCCGAGGCCAGGCGCTGGGTGACGTCCGAACAGGGCAGCGAGGAGAACTGCACGCCGAACAGCGGCCCGGACTCCAGGCCGGCGCTGGCCGGGCCGGGCGGGAAGCTCTCCTGCACGATCATGCTGGCCGTGCGGGTGGAGAAGGCGTGGGCGCCGGAGGACAGGTAGGCGCCGGTGATCGCCTTGGCGATGGCGGCCGCGGCGGCCGGCACCACCACGCCCTGGGCGTCGAGATTGCCGCCGGGACCGGGGCGCAGGGTCGCCGTCGCCCGCGCGCCGGTCATCGAATAGACCGCCAGCACATTGCCGACCCGGTCGACCACGGCGAACACGCCCGGCGTATGGCGCGCGGTGGCCTCGCTGACGGCCTGGGCGAGCACCTTCTGGACGTCGGCCGTGGTCAGGGCCTCGGCGGCCGGCGCCACGTAGGGGCTGGACGCGCCGCCCGTGCCGCCACCGCCGCCGGTCGTGCCGGTGCTTGTGGAGCCGCCGC